>JGI994J12354_10003636_pt1 | contig 14316 bp, 14 predicted proteins | sample IntmicLarv3ML3BL_FD_12354 | JGI IMG/M metagenome (IMG submission 12354)
ATTAACTATTTACATTTATAAGCATTTGTGTTATAATGATAACATAATCAAAAAATAAACCTCAAAAAAATTATATGAGGTAAAAAATGGAGAAATGAATTATGAGTGAATTGAGAATTGTTAAGAATGGTCAATGGCTTGAAATTTACAAAGGTGATAAAATGTGTAAATATGATTTTGCAACACACCTTTCATATGGTTTTAGTGGAAAACCTGTTAAAAGTTTACATGCACAATTGGGAGATATACATTTAGATGAATTTGTAAATGCAATCACTAATGATAAATATAGACGATTTATAGATGCTGTAATTGCTAAAGAAAAATCTAATGTACGATTTAAAATTGCTACTTTTTTACAAGATTTAAGTAAAACAAAGTATATATCTATGGAATCATTATATGCTGCAGGTGTAGAACAATATTTTGCAACTACAAATATTAAATTATCTGATATATCGAAATTAGCATTGAAATTTGCTAAACAATTTAATGTTCGTTTATCAGAATATGCTATTGGTAATATTAAACGTAATGAAGCTATATTTAATGCATTAATGAGTATTGACTGGGGGGGTAAGTATGATAATGAGTTTACCCAAAAAATCATTAGTGTTGTTACCACTAATAGTTATTATTCTGATAATGTTTTTAAGTTGATTAATGATTATAACTATGATGTTAAATCACTTATTAATTATACTTATAAGCTTTGGTTGTTTGAAGGAATAACAAATATTGATGGTTTTTATCGTGAACTAGCAGATTATGCAAATATGATGCATCGTATGACAGCTGAACATAATAAGAGTTATGAAAAATATCCACATAATTTTTTAACTACTCATACAATTGCTACTAGAAATTATAATCGAATTTTAGAAACATATGATGATAATGCTTTTGCAAAATTATATAATGAAAAATATGAATGTGAAATTGATGAATATACGTTCATATTTCCAAAAGTAACACAAGATATTAAAAATGAATCAATTGCACAATCTAACTGCGTATCATCATATATTAAACGAATGATGAATAATGAGTGTACAGTTATATTTATGAGATTAAAAGATACGCCAAATATGTCACATATTACAATTGAATTAAGAGATGATAAACCTGTACAATATTTACGTTCATACAATCAACCTGTAAGTGTAATTGAAGCAAAAGTTATTGATAAATATGCAAAATATCTTAAAAAACAATTTAATACAAAAGATGTTGAAAAAGTTGCATGATAACTATTTACATTTATAGGTGTTTATGTTATAATGATAATGTAACTAATTATAAAAATTAAAAGGAGAAACCATTATGAAAAATCCAAAAATTGAATGTACTATTACAGCAGAACTTAAAACACAGGTTGAAAATAGGATGAATGAAATTGGTATAAAAACAAAATCAGATTATATTAGACAATTGATTAGAAATGATTTGAATTGTGAAGATGACTTTAAATCTAATGTAGATGAAATAGAAAACATCGTACCATTTGGTCCTATTTCGATGTTAAAAGTTGATGATATTGAAATTGGAATTGAACGTCGAGGCGAAATGATTATATGTTCAGGTACTGAAACTTTAACAACTGAACAGTATGCAAAATTTGGACAATTGCTTCGTGAATTTGTACGACCATAAGGAGATTTAATTGATATGATATATAAATTTAATCGTGGCGATATTTATCGCCACGATTTTGGTTCAACACCAAATAAACATATAACATATAAAAAAAGACCATGTGTTATCATATCATCAGATAAAGGAAATCATAATACTATGTCACCAATTGTAAATGTTGCTCCTTTATCATCACGTAATGAATTACCTGGTAAACCATATCATGTTACTTTTAAAGTTAATGATTTGAATGAAGTTGTAATGCTTGAACAAATACAAACTGTAAATAAAGATGATTTATGTGATTATATGGGTAGGGTTGATACTATAACAATGAAACAAATAGATTTAGCTTTAGGAGTTACCCTTGATTTAAATTTAGCAAATGAAGAATTATTTACACTTGCATTTTTAGAAAGATTAGATAAAACACTTAATTCATTACTTACTGTAAAATTAGATGCAATTAATAACGTTGTCACTGATGTTGAATATATACTTAAGAAAATAAATAATTTGCGTTGGAGTACACAAGATAGTGTGAATTTGTCATTACTTACATCTGCTATGAATTTTAAATCAATAAATGAAAAACCTGTTCAAGTTTCAACAACGATGTATAAATCATCAATTGAACAAAAAAGGCAACTGATAGAAATATATGAATATCATTTAAATAACAATACATTGCATGAATTAATTGAAAATATGAAAACAACAAAACAAGGGTTGTATCAAAAATATTATACAGCTAAACGATATATAAGTAAATATGATTCTGAGAATACTGATAATGAAGTAATTGAACCTAATAATATTGAAACTAATAATACATCTAAAATAGATGTTAATAACGTTTCTAATATAAGAAAGGAAATTACTACATTGGATGATGCAAAGCAATTTGTTGAGTATTATAATACACATACTAGTACTGAGACAATGAAGTTTTATAATTTTCATAATACAAAGAAAGTATATAATACATTACAAAAGATTAGAAAAATATATGCCAAATATGATGTAGATTATAATATAAAAAGACATAAAAGGAAATGTAATAAATATGAGTAAAATAGGTATTTATTCAGATGTACATATATCAAGAACTAGTGGAATATTACCAACATATAGTAATGATAGTAAATATACAACAAGATTAAATATGTGTAAAGATTCATTAATATTTGCTAATTCTATTTTTTCAAATAATAGTGTTAATAGGGTTATAAATTGTGGTGATACTTTTAATAATCATACATTGTATTCAGACGAGATTACTTTATATCAAGAATTATTAAATGAATGCTTATATATGTATGAGCGTGAATATTGTTTAATTGGTAATCACGATAAATATAATAATTTATTTTCAGTAATGTCATTGCATCAAAATAATATTAATGCAGGTTCTATAGATTTATTCCATTATGAATCTATAGATAATGTTGATATATACTATATGAGTTATTGTGAATCTAATGAATTTAATGACTTAATAAACAATATGTTTAGTGAATATCCAAGAAAACATAAAAAAGCTATATTGTTTATGCACGGTGATATTAATGGTTCTACATTAGTTGGTTTAAAGAAAATTGAATTTGGAATTGAACAAGCAACATTGATTGATTATTTTGATTTAATTATTAATGGACATATTCATTGTCACGAAGTACTATATAACAAAGATAATAAAAAGATAATAAATATTGGTTCATTAACCACTCATAGTTTTGCAGATAGCAATAAACATATGGGTGCATGTTATATTTTGGATATAAATACATTTGAACTAATATCATATATAAACCCATATCAGATTTTATTTTTAACTTATTCTATTAATACAAAAAATGAATTAATAGAAACATTGAATGAAATCAAAAATAAAATGCACATGTTAAAATATGATAAATATTTAGTTTTGAAAATAAAATGTCCATATGAATTAAAAGATGATGTTAATGATGTTTTGAGTAGTGAAAACAAGTGTTTAAAATTTAAGTTAGTATTCATATATGTTAATAATGAAATAGATGAGAATGATGATTTAAGTGAAACTGGAGATATATCAATAGCTACAGAATCATTGGATACTTTATTTATTAAATTTTTAAAAAACAGAGATGATTTAAAAGGTAATATTAATCAATATAGTAGTATGATAAATGAGGTATGTGAATGATTAGTTTATTTTTTAAAAATATTGAATTTGATGGATTTCAAAGTTTAGGTACAGGTAAATTAGAATTAATTAATCTAGGTACCTGTTTAATTAAAGGTGTTAATAATTCAAGTGATAAATGTACATCTAATGGTAGTGGTAAAAGTTCATTGGTTGAATCAATTTGTTGGTGTTTATTTGGCAAAACAGCAAATGGTATTTCAAATGATGTTGTTAATAAATATTATGATAAAGGTTGTTTTGTAAAATTAAATATTGATGTTGATAATCAATCATATACAATTATACGTTCAATAAAACATAAGCAATATGGTACAAGTTTATCAATATATTTAGATGATGAAATTATATCTGCTAGAAATAAAACAGATACAAACAAATTAATTGAACAATTAATTCATATTGATTTTAATATGTTTTTACAGTTAATTTATTTATCACAAGGTCAAGTAAATAGATTTACAAATTATACACCAAAAGTAAGAAAAGAAATATTAGAAAATATTTATAATGTTAATGATAATATTGATATATTTATAACTAAATTAAAAACAAAAGAAAGTCAAATAAAGCAAACATTAGAAAATTATAATGATAAATTGATTGAATTAAATAGTACAATAAAAGCAAATAATAATACCATTACAACAATGCAAACTTTGATTGGAACAAAAGAACAACAAAAAAATGAACTTGAAAAATATAATTCAATTATTTCTGAAAATAAATTAAGTGAATTAGAAATATTGATTGAATCTATACAAGTTATAATAAATGGGGTAACTGGTAAATTAAGTGATACGAAGACGTTATATCATAATAATCATCATACCATTAAATTATATGAGCAACAATTAAAAAGCTTTAAAACAGACATTCAAACATATTCTAATAATAAGGTATGCCCAACTTGTAACACTATACTTGAAGATTATGAGAATAATGAAGGTATACAAAAACAAAAAGAAATATTAAGTAAAAAAATTGATAGATTAACTAATTTAAAACAAAAACTATTAGATGAAAATAATAAATATAATTTATTAATTGATAAACTTAATGAAAAGATAAAACTTAATGAAAATAAAAAAAATAAAGTAATTATGAAACTACAAACATTAAAAGAAAATTATAAGAAACAAATAAAAAAAGATAATGAAATTCAAACAATTGTAACATATATAAATGAACAAAATAAATTAATTAAATCTATGCAAATAGATATTGATAATAATATGAATATTGTTCAAGAAACAACTATTGAAAAAGATATTGCTGAAAATAGATTAGCTATTATATCTCATATTGTTAAATTATCAAATACGCATTTCAAAGCATATTTATTAAATGGTATTATTACAACACTTAATGAAGAGTTATTTAATTTATCTCAATCATTATTTGATAATGAAATTATTATATTATCAGGTGATACTAAGTTAGATATTATGTTAAATGATAAATATTATGAACAACTATCAGGTGGTGAAAAAAATAAAGTAAATATTGCTATTATTATTGCACAACGAAAACTTGCTCAACAAATGAATGTATTGACAACTAATTTAGTTATAGCCGATGAAATATTTGATGGATTAGATGATATGTCATTTAATATTGTTATGGATATATTGTCGGATGAAATACAAGATATTGATTCGTTATTATTAATATCACATCGTGATATATTTTCAATTCCATATGATAATCAAATTATTGTTGCAAAAAATAAAAATAACATTTCAATATTAAAAACTTCATAAAAATAAATAAATTTTTACTTTTTAACACATTATATATTAATAAGGAGGTGTATTGTATGTCATTTTATAAACAAGGTAAAATTATAAAACCAAAAGTATTAGTATCAGATTGTGATGGTGTATTATCAACACATCATTTTTATTATACAACTGAAGGAAAGATAATGAAGAAGTATAGTGCAGATGATAATGATGTGTTAAGTTTTATAAAACCATATTTAACAGATATCGTTTTTGTAACAGGTGATAAACGCGGTTTTGATATTACAAAAAAACGTGTAGAAGATATGAAATGTAAAATTGATTTAGTTAGCACAATTAAACGTTTAGATTGGATTAAAGAAAGATATAATCCTGAAGAAGTTATTTATATTGGCGATGGTATATTAGATGGTTTAGTATTTCAAGGGGTTGGATATGCTATTACAACAAATGATGCGTTTACATATGTTAAACAATTTGCAGATTATATTACATCTAAAAATGGGGGTGATAGATGTTTTGCTGAAGCATGTTTACATTTGATGAAAAAATTTTTTAAAGTATTTGATTATGAATATATTGGAGAAAATGAAGACACAAATAAATATAGAGATTGGACGGTGTAATATAATATGGATGATACAGTTGCTATAAACATCGGATATAAAGTAATTATACCCTGTGCAGGGCTTGGAAGTCGTTTAAATGATACTACAAAATATATTCCAAAAGCATTAGTTAGTTTAGGAGAACAAACTGCAATATCTAGAATATTACTATCATTTCCTAAAACTAGTAAGTTTATTATACCTGTTGGTTATAAGGGTGAATTAATAAAAGAATATATTTATCATGCTCATGATGATTTAGATATTACATTTGTTGATATTTTACATTATGCAGGTGAAGGTAGCGGATTAGGATATACATTAAATCAATGTAAAGAATATTTACAAGAACCATTTGTATTTTGTTCATGTGATACAATTGTAATTAATAAAATTCCTAAGCCAACTTATAATTGGATGGGTTGGGATAATCGTGATATGTTAAACCAATATAGAACAATATCACTAAATGAATCAAATACAAAAATTATCAAAATGAATGATAAAGGTATAAATTTAAATGAAAATCCAAAACCATATATTGGTTTATGTGGTATTTATGATTATCAATCATTTTGGAATATTATGAATGATTCTGATAAGTGTATATCTTTAGGTGAATCTTATGCATTAAATCAAATGATACAATCTGGTGAAAATATAGGTGCTGTAAAATTTAATTGGTTTGATATTGGTATTCAAATTGAGTTAGAAAATTCAATGAATAAATTTGAAGAAGAAAGCAGTATTAACGTATTGCCAAAAAAAGAAGAAGCTATTTGGATTGTTAATGATAAAGCAATTAAATTTCATCAAGATTATAAGTTTATTTCAGATAGATTACAACGAGCTAAAGCATTAAATGAGTTTATTCCAAAAACATTAAAACAAACAACTCATATGTTTTCAAGTGAACGTATACATGGTTCAGTATTAGGAGATTGTATTTCTATTCCTTTGTTTAGAACTTTCTTAGAGTTTTCTAAAAAGTTTTGGAAAATTAAAGAATTAAATGATAATGAACAAACACAATTTAAAATTGCTTGTAATAAATTTTATAAATCAAAAACATTGGAACGTTTAAAACAATTCTATGCTAACAAAAATATAAATGATATATCGTCAACAATTAACAGCGAATCGTATCCATCTTTAGAACATATAATGGAACATATTGATTGGGATTGGTTGTGTTCAGGTTTTCCTACAAACTATCATGGTGATTATCATTTTGAAAATATTATATATGATAACATACATCAAGAATTTAAATTAGTTGATTGGAGACAAAATTTTGGTGGACTAACTGAATCATTATTAAATACAGGTGATGTATATTATGATTTGGCAAAATTGTTACATGGTTTGATAGTATCACATGAAATTATACATAAAGATTTATATAGCGTTGATATATCTGATATTTCTAATTTTACATTTGATTATAATCGAAAACAAATATTAGTAGACTGTGAAAATTTCTATTATGATTGGTTAGATAAAAATAAGTATGATGTAAAAAAAGTAAAAGTATTAACTGCTATAATATTTTTAAATATTGCACCTTTACATCATGACCCATATTCGTATATGTTATATATGTTAGGAAAAACAATGTTACATAAGGCATTAAGATAAATAGAAAAAAGAGGAGTAAGAAATGAATATTACTAAGCAACATATATGGGATAAATCTTGTAATTATTCAACAAGTTTAATTACATTAAATCAATTGCAATTACCTATGTTATTGACTGATTTATATGCAAATAATATAAATATGTTACATTTAGATTTTGTTGATGGTTTTTTTAGTCCAGAAATGCCATTAGGACTTAGATTGGTTGAAGATATTATAAAAGAATATGGAAATAATTGTTTTTATGATACTCATATTATGAGTCATTCTCCTGAATTTTTAATTAAATCATTAATTGATTTACAGGTAGACCATATTAATTTTCATTATGAAAATGTTAATCATGTTGACGGTTTATTAAATACTATTAAGAAAAATAATATTTTGGCTGGACTTGCATTGAAACCAGCAACATCTATTTATCAATTAGAATATGTTATTGAAAAATGTGATTCAGTTTTAATAATGTTATTTAATCCTGGTTATTCATGGGATAAAACAGAAACACAAATTGAATATACTTATAGGAAGGTTTATGAATTGCGTGAAATGATTTCACGTAAAGGTTTATCAACTAAAATTATTGTTGATGGACGTGTGTCATATGATAACATTAAACAATGGCGTAATGGAATTGTTGATACTTTTGTAATTGGTTCTACTTGTGTTGATAAAAATGATTTTGTTAATTCATTGCAAACACTAAATGAATTAAAAGAATACAAGAATAATGTTGTTAATAACAAAAATCATATTGTTAATAACAAACCATTATCTATTAAAGGAAGTGATTAAAGATGTATAATGACACTTTAAAATTAGTATTAGATGAAATATTGCAAACATTGGAAAATGTAAATAAAGATGATATAGAACTATTAAAAAATGATATAATGAATGCAAGAAAAATATTTGTTGTTGGTGTTGGTCGTGTATTGTTATCATTACAATCATTTGTAAAAAGATTGAATCATTTAGGTTATGAAGCATATTATGTAGGTGAAATAAATGAACCATGTATTACAAAAAAAGATATATTGATTGTAGGTAGTGGTTCAGGTAATACATTATTTCCTGTTGCTATTGCAAATAAAGCAAACGAAATAGGAGCTAAAGTTATTCATATTGGTTCAAATAAAAATAGTGCCATAAAAGATATTATATCATATATGGTTAGAATACCTACGCAAACAAAATTATATTTACAAGATGAAATTGAATCACAACAAATTATGACATCATTATTTGAACAATGTTTATTAATATTAGGTGACATTATCTGTAAAATGATTTTAGATGAACGAAATATTGATATTAAATCATTATGGAAATATCATGCAAATTTAGAATAAGGAGGAAATAATAATGGCAAGACGTACACCTTTTCCTGATTTATCATTAGTTAATTGCTGGCAAAATGATTTTAGATTGGCAGCAAAAGATATTATGAAAACACGAAAAAAAATACCAATTTGTATTCCATCGTATAATAGACCTAATGGAAAATGGATAAAAAAATTAGCAGATGAATTTGATAATGATAATAATTATCCTATTCATATATTTGTAAATAATGAACAAAAAATGTTATATGAAAATAGTGAGTATATAAAAGATAAAAATTGGATAACGATACATGCTTTTCCAAACAATGAAATATCTGATATTGGATTAAAGCGTGCTAAAATTGTTGATATAATGTTTGATTTAGGCTATGAAACTATATTTATGCATGATGATGATATGACTAGACTTGTTCCATCTATACCGCATTTTAGAAATGAAAAACCAATATCACGTTCATGGGAAACATTAAACTGCGTTGAATCATATAATATGTGGCAATTAGCAGCGGAATATGCTTGGTATAAATTTGATAGAGCGATGTATTGTTTACCAATGGTTGCTGGCTTTACCTGGGTACCTGAATTTTCATTAGAAGAATCATCATATACTATTAGAGGATTAGCATCCATATGTATGTGCATAAATATTAAACGATTAAAAGAAGCTAATTTGAATTTTAGGTCTAATAAAAACAATCATCATGAAGATTTTGATTTACAAATACGCGTTATAGAAAAAGGATACTATCCTATTGAAATACATTGGATGACGTTTTTTACATCTCAAAATAAAGAAAATAACGTATCAGAGCATAATACGTTTTTAGAACGATATGAAGTATTTCAAAAGGCAATGCTTGAGGATTTTAAACATATTGATTGGGTGATTGCAAAAGATAGGGGTATTCCTAATGTTGGTTTAAATTGGCATAGAATAAAGAAATATTTGATAGAAAATAATTTTTTAGATGCTAAACATAAAGAAACAAAATTTAATATCAATATGTGGGAATCTGGGAAAATGTTAGATTATTTTAAAGATGGAGTGTAAATCATAATGCGTATGTTTAAAGATGATGAAGATAATAATATACAATATAATAATTTTGAACAATGGGTTATAAGTACACTAGAAATAATAAATAAACAATTGAATCAAATAGAAATAAATATACCTGATAAAGAAAATACATTGGAATTAGTAAAACGAATATCAGAAAATACAAATAATCAACTTATTGCAATGAGTACAATTGAACAAAAAGTAAAAGTACCTTTCTTTACATTTGATGATAATGCGCAATTACCAAAAAGAAATAGAGATGGAGATATTGGTTATGATTGTTTTGCAACTGAAATAATTGTTATAGAACCCCATTCATCTGCTAAGATACCTTTAGGCGTTGGTTTTATTGTTCCAAATGGTTATAGTATTGCTTGCAGAACAAGAAGTGGTAAATGGTTAGAAGGTTTACTAATTGGTAATGCGCACGTTGATTGCAATTATAGAGGACAAATAAATTGTTTAGCCTTTAATGTAACTAATGAACCTATAACAATAAATAAAGGTGATAGACCTTGTTCATTAGATTTATTTAAAACATATGAAATTGAATTTCAACCAATAAAACAATATTTAGAAGAAACAGGTTTATCAGAAGAAGATATAATGAATACAAATAGAGGAAGTAATGGACATGGTTCATCGGGTAATTAAATATGAGCGAATTTATAAGTGAGATAATTAATCGTTCCAGATTAAAGGATGTTAATGATAGGTTAGTGGAAGCTGAATTAATTATAGGTGAAACTATTGTTAAAACAGTAAATGAATATTCTAAAGAATTAGATGAATTGATTAATGCATTAAATAAAAAAGTAAAACAAGATGAATATGAATCCTCTGATAAAGAATTGGAAAAATTAATATTTAGATTGCCCGTATTAATATATGAATTAAATAATATGGTTATTAAAGCAGGTATAAAGGAAGATTTGAGTAAAATTATTAAGCAATATAATTATAATCAAGTATTTGTACAACAAGAAGGTACTATAGCTGATAAACGTTCAATATCTGAATTAATGACAAAAGAAGAACAATTATTAGAAACTACTTGGAAACGTGCAGTAAAAATTATTAATCAAAAAATAGATATTGCTAATGAATTGCTTTCAAGCTGTAAAAAAATATTAAGTAAACGAATGATTAATACAGAATTATTAAGTAGAAATAATTATCTTCATGGGCAATGATATTTTAAAACGAGTAATATATAAGTATTACTCGTTTTAATTTTGCTTATTTACATTTATAAGCAGTTATGTTATAATGATAACATAATCAAACTGAGAGGTAAAAAACTAAATGTATAATTTGCAAATGCCATTTCCATTAGCAGGGCATCAACCACAAGTTATAAATGAATTGACTAATGGAATAAATAAAGGTTATAAATATCAAGTTTTAGAAGGTGTAACAGGTAGCGGTAAAACTTGTATGATGGCTAATATTATAAATAATACAAATAAAACTACTTTAATATTAGCACATAATAAAACATTGGTAAACCAGCTATATAATGAATTTAAAACATTGTTTCCAAATAATCATGTTGAAATGTTTATGAGTCATTTTAGTTATTTTCAACCTGAATGTTATTTACCAACATTGGATAAATATATTGATAAAACATCTGCTATTAATGAAGAGATTGAAAAACAAAGAATGCAAACAATATATTCGCTAATAGAACATAAAGATGTAATTGTAATATCAACTGTTAGCGCAATATTTGGTTTAGGTAATCCTGAAGAATTTAAAGTATCAAAAGATACATTTTATATAAATCAAAATATAACAAGAAATGATATTATATTAAAATTAATTAGAAAGCGATATGAAAGAATAAATGGTAATAAACTAACAAAGTCTGGTACATTTCGAGTACTTGGTGATGTTATTGATATTTATATATTAAATGATATTATTAGAATTGAATTATTTGGTGATAATATTGAATTAATAAAACAATTAAATCCTAAAGATAATTTATTAGTTAAACATATGAATGAAATAAATATATATAGTATGTCTTCATGGTTTATTAATGATGGACGGATTAATAGTTTATGTAATAATATTCAAAATGAGCTAGAAGAAGTATATAATGACTTTAAAAATAACAATCAAATATTATATGCTGAAAGAATAAAAGAGAAAACAACAAATGATATAATGATGATAAAGGAGCTTGGATGGTGCAAAGGATTAGAAATGTATCAACGCTATTTATCTGATAATCCAATTGGTACTCCACCATATACATTACTTGATTATTTTCCTGATGATTATTTATTATTCATAGATGAAAGTCATACCACTATTCCTCAAGTAAAATCTATATCGAATCAAAATGTATCAATAAAGCAAAATTTAATCCAATATGGTTTTAGATTACCAAGTTGTATTGATAGCAGACCATTAAATTTTAAAGAGTTTGAGCAATTTCATAATCAAGTAATATTTGTTAGTGCAACACCTGCTCAATATGAAAAGGATAAATCAGAACAAATTTGTAAACAATTTATTAGACCTACAGGATTATTAGACCCTATTATTGATATTAGGACAACTAAAAATCAAATAGATGATATTTATTCAGAAATACAAAACACAATAGATAATGATGGTTGTGTTTTAATAACAGTTATATCTCAAAAAATGGCAGAGGACCTAAGTGATTATTTAATTAAAATGGATATTAAGGCTTGTTATTTACATGCAGGATTATCAAATGAAGAGCGTTTAGATGTATTAAATAATTTAAAATTAGGAAAATATGATGTATTAGTTGGATGTAATTTATTACGTGAAGGATTATCAATTCCTAAATGTCAATTAGTAATTATACTTGATGCTGATAAAGAAGGTTTTTTAAGAAATGAAACTTCATTAATGCAAACAATTGGTCGTTGTGCTAGAAATATAAATGGACATGCAATACTATATGCAGATAAAATAACTAAAAGTATTGCTAGAGTAGTTGAGTTGACAAATGATAGGCGAATAATTCAAATTCAATATAATAAAGATAATAATATAATACCTACAACTACAAGAGAGATATCTGTAAATGAAAATAATATAAAAAATAATTTTGAATTATTATCTAAAAAGGAGAAAAATAAACTAATAGATGAATACACTATATTAATGAAATTAGCTTCATCTACTCAACAATATGAAGATGCAATACTTTACAGAGATAAAATAAAACAATTACAAAATAGATAAGGAAATGATTTATGACTTTTAAAAAATTTACAATACTTGATGAATTTAGTAAACCATTAATGGCAACTACTAATAGTAAATGTTTACCAAGTGTAACAGAATTAACATCAATGATTAATGCAAAATATAAATTTAAAGTAGATAGTAAAATGATTTCTAAATCAAATATTAAGAGTGTTGTTCATTCTTTAAGAAAACAAGATAAATAAATTTTTGAAGTAATTTTAATTTCTCTATTTACATTTATAAGTATTTATGTTATAATGATAACATAATCAATTAAACAACTTAGAAAATGAAATGGAGAATTTTATTTATGACAACTCGTGAGATTAAGATTAGACTTCAAAAAGCAAATGAAAAGGTTCAAAAGAAGTTGAATACTATTGAGAAAAAAGAAAAGTGGATTGTATCTGGTAAAAAAGATGAATATGATATTAAATATCTTAAAGAAGATATTGTTCGTTTGGGTCGTGAAATTAAAGAAACAAAAAAGACTATTGAGAAATATGAAAAACAACTTGCAGGTGAAATGGAAAGAGACAAAATTCTTATGGAACTTCCAGAGCCATTGAAACAAATGCAAAAAGAATTGTATGAAAGATGGAATATTTTTGATACAAATTGTAGAGATTCATTGAAAAAAGAATATAAAGAACTAGGTTATAGTAAGTTTATTGAAAAACATAAATATTCTTCTTATGATTTTATACGTAAAACTAATGAAGAAATTTATAAAGAGAATGAAAGAGATGCTAAATTTGCAGTAATTGATTTGTATTATAGGGTTAATGAAATTACAGGAACAATTATTGATTGGTCTAATATTCGATGTTCAGGTGGAGCATTAAATGGAAC
>JGI994J12354_10003637_pt1 | contig 14312 bp, 15 predicted proteins | sample IntmicLarv3ML3BL_FD_12354 | JGI IMG/M metagenome (IMG submission 12354)
CACAGAAGGCTTTTCAGGTTATTTGTGTGCAGCTGTAATTGTTACTTGTTTTGTGGCGGGTTCTATGCTTATTATGTGGCTTGGTGAAAGAATTGATGAAAAAGGTATCGGAAACGGTATGTCTTTGCTCATCTTTGCCGGTATAGTTGCCGGTTACCCAAGTATGATAAACACATTCAGAAGCATGTTAGAAGCGGCAGGGCAAGGGCAGACGCAGTATTATTTCATAGTTCCGCTGTTGCTTATTGTTTCGCTGGCTTCAGTCATCTTTATCATCATAATGAATAACGGCGAAAGACGCATACCGGTACAGTATGCCAAACGTGTTGTTGGTAGAAAAATGTACGGTGGGCAATCAACACATATTCCTATTAAAGTAAGTATGAGCGGAGTTATGCCCGTTATTTTTGCCAGTGCTTTTATATCAATACCGGCCACTATAAAAGGTGTGTTTGGTATTCAATCAAGAATTTTAGATTGGTTTGATTTAAGCGGCTGGCCATACGCTGTTGTCTACACAGTACTTATTATTGCATTTAACTTCTTTTATGTTACTATTCAATATAATGCTGTTGAAATGGCAAACCAATTACGTCAAAATAACGGTTCTATACCGGGTATACGCCCGGGCAAACCCACACAAGAATATATTTCAAGAGTGGTTAACAGAATTACCATCATAGGGGCAATCTTCCTTGCAATCGTCGCAATTGTTCCAATTATTATAGGTAATGTTACAGGTACTAATATTCAACTTAGCGGTACATCCCTAATCATCGTGGTTGGTGTAGCTATTGATGCCGCAAGGCAGCTTGAGTCTTACATGCTAATGCGCCACCATAAAGGCTTCTTGGAATAAGATAGGAGGCAGTTGATATGAAACTAGTTTTTTTAGGTGCCCCGGGTGCCGGTAAAGGAACACAAGCCGAGATTATCTGCGATAAGCTTAACATTGTTGCTGTTTCCACAGGAAACATTTTGCGCGAAGCTGTTCAAAACGGAACAGACCTTGGCAAAAAAGCAAAAGAGTATATGGATAGTGGTAACCTTGTACCGGATGATGTTATCATTGGAATTATTAAAGACCGCTTGGCAGAGCCGGATTGTGAAAATGGATTTATACTTGACGGCGTACCAAGAACTATTGCCCAAGCTGAAGCCATTGAAAAAATGGGAATAGCTATTGACAAGGTAGTTGATATAGAAGTTTCTGATGAAGAAATTTTGCGCCGCTTGTCTGGGCGAAGAGTATGCCCCGAATGTGGTGCTGCCTATCACATCGATTCAATTCCACCAAGGGTTGAAGGAATATGTGATAAATGTGGCACAGAGTTGATTATCCGTAAAGATGACAACCCAGATACAGTTAAAGACCGTTTGAAGGTTTACCATGAGCAAACAAAACCACTAATAGCATTTTATGAAGAGCGTGGCTTACTTGCAATTATTGAAGGACAAAGCGGGCTTGAAAATACAACGGACGCTATTCTTGCCTCAATAGGTGCACAAGCGTGATTTTGATTAAAAACGCCGAGGAAATAGTGGCAATGCAGGAAGCCGGACGTATTTCGGCACTTGCACTAAAAGTGGTAGAAAATGCAATAAAACCCGGTATTACTACAGCACAGCTTGATAAACTTATTCACGATGCAATAGTAAGTGAAGGAGCCCAGCCTAATTTTTTAGGTTTGTACGGTTTTCCGGCTTCGGCGTGTATATCCATCAATGATGAATTGATACATGGTATTCCAGGACCCCGCAAGATAAAAGATGGGGACGTTGTAAGTATTGATGTAGGTGCCGTAAAAAACGGCTACCACGGAGATAACGCATATACCTTTGCAGTGGGTAATGTAGCTGAGGAAACATTAAAGCTGCTTCGAGTTACGCAAGAAGCATTGGGGCTGGGTATAAAGGCGGCACAGGTTGGCGCACGAATTGGCGATATAGGGAATGCGGTACAACAACATGCTGAAAGTAACGGATTTTCAGTTGTGCGCGAATATGTTGGCCACGGTGTGGGTAAAGCGTTGCATGAAGAACCTGAAGTGCCGAATTTTGGTACGGCAGGTAGAGGTATTAGGCTTGTGCCCGGTATGACAATAGCCATTGAACCTATGATTAACGCAGGCGTACCTGATGTATATGTTTTGGATGACGGCTGGACAGTGAAGACGAAAGACGGTGCACCATGTGCCCATTTTGAACACACTATAGCAATAACAAAAGACGGCCCGCTTATTCTAACAAAGGTATAGGTAAGGGCGTATGGAATTGCAAAGAGGTTTGGTGGTGCTTGCAAAGGCAGGCAGAGACAAAAATAAATATTTCGCGATTTTGGAAATTAAAGATAGCATGGCTTATATTGCTGATGGAAGAAAGCGCAGAATAGAAAAGCCAAAGTGTAAGAACACTATACACTTGGCAGTAACAAATACCTTGCTTAACGAAGAGCAACTTACAACAAACAATATGTTGCATAAAGCACTTCGTGAAAAAGGGTTTACAAAAGAGTACAACATGCCGCAAGAATATGTGGCAAAAGGAGGGCAGGAAGTTGGCTAAAGACGATGTAATTGAAATAGAAGGTGTTGTTGTTGAATCAATGCCTAATGCAATGTTCCAAGTGGAACTTGCAAACGGGCACAAAATTTTGGCTCACATATCCGGTAAATTGCGAATGAATTATATTCGTATCCTGCCCGGAGACAAGGTAACAGTTGAAATGTCACCTTACGATTTAACTAAGGGCCGCATCACATGGCGTTCAAAGTAATTTGAACGGGCAAAGGAGGATATTCTTATGAAAGTAAAGCCTTCGGTAAAACCGATGTGTGAAAAATGTAAAGTAATTAAGCGCAAAGGCCGTGTTATGGTTATTTGCGAAAACCCAAAACACAAGCAGCGCCAAGGTTAGGCGCACATTATAGCAGGAGGTGTTTAAATGGCTCGTATAGCCGGTGTAGACTTACCGAGAGAAAAACGTGTGGAAATAGGCCTTACTTATATTTTTGGTATTGGCTTAAGTTCATCGAAAAAAATTCTTGCGGCTACAGGTATTAGCCCTGATACGCGTGTAAGAGACCTTACAGAAGACGAAGCATCACAAATTCGTGACTACATTGATAAAAACCTTGATGTTGAAGGCGACCTTCGTAGAGAAGTAGCACTTAACATTAAACGTTTGGTTGAAATTGGCAGTTACCGTGGTGTGCGCCATAGAAAAGGCTTACCAGTACGTGGGCAACGCTCAAAAACAAATGCGCGTACACGTAAAGGCCCAAGAAGAACTATGGCCAACAAGAAGAAATAATAGGGGAGGAATATAGCAAACATGGCAAAAGCAGCTGCTAAAAAAGCGACTACGCGCAGAAGGCGCGAGCGTAAAAATATTGAACGCGGCGCTGCACATATTCAGAGCACATTTAACAATACTATTGTTACCATTACAGATGTGCAAGGAAACGCAGTGTCATGGGCAAGCTCCGGCGGCCTCGGTTTCAGAGGTTCCAGGAAATCTACTCCGTATGCAGCACAAATGGCTGCGGAAACTGCTGCAAAAGCAGCAATGGAACACGGTATGAGAACCGTTGAAGTGTATGTTAAGGGACCCGGCCAAGGCAGAGAAGCCGCAATACGCGCACTGCAGGCAACAGGGTTGGAGGTAAATATGATCAAGGACGTTACCCCCGTTCCGCATAATGGATGCCGCCCACCTAAAAGACGGCGCATATAGCTTAAGGAGGATATTAAATGGCAAGATATACAGGCGCAGTATGCCGCCAATGCCGACGTGAAGGGCAAAAGCTTTTCTTAAAAGGAGATCGTTGCTTTTCAGAAAAGTGTGCATTAACACGCAGAAACTTTGCACCGGGCCAACATGGGCAAGGACGCAAAAAAGTTTCTGAATACGGCATACAGCTTAGGGCAAAACAAAAAGCAAAACGTTACTATGGCGTATTGGAAAGCCAGTTCGCCAAGTATTTTGAAATGGCTGAAGGACAAGCCGGTGTTTCCGGTGAAAATCTGCTTCGGATCCTTGAAAGCAGACTCGATAATATTACTTATCGGGCAGGGTTCGCCATGTCTCGTAAAGAGGCACGCCAACTGGTATTACACAGACATTTTGAGGTAAACGGAAAAAGAGTAAATATTCCATCTTATCTTGTAAAACCAGGCGACGTAGTTACAGTAAAAACAACCGACAGTGTGAAATTGAAAGAATCTGTTGAGAAAAATGCCGGGCGCCCCACACCCATTTGGATGACAAGGAGCGCTGACGGAATGGAAGCTGTTATTAACCGCTTACCGGACCGTGCGGATATCGACTTTGATGTTGAAGAACACCTCATCGTTGAGCTCTATTCTAAGTAACCCGGTTGACAACAAGAATGCACATATGCAGTGTTCTGCATTTATTCTGTAAGGAGGGTTTTGAATGATAGAGATAGAAAGACCAAAAATTGAAACAAGTATTTTGTCTCAAGATGGTAGATATGGAAAATTTACGGTCGAACCTCTGGAACGTGGTTTTGGTACAACACTTGGTAACAGCCTGCGCCGTGTATTACTTTCGTCTTTACCGGGCGTGGCGATTACCTCTGTTAAAATAGATGGAATTGTACACGAATTTTCTACAGTTGAGGGCGTTAAAGAAGACGTTACTGAAATTGTGTTGAATTTGAAAGGTGTAACAGCCAAACTGTTTTCAGACGGGCCTAAAATAGCACGTATTGAAGCAAGCGGCGAAGGCGTAGTAACCGCAGGGGATATTCAGCAAGATGCAGAAATAGAAATATTAGACCCAACATGGCATATTGCCACGCTTGGTAAAGATGCAAAGCTGAATATGGAACTTGTGTTTGATAAAGGGCGTGGATATGTTCCTGCTGAACGCAATAAACAAAATATTGTACAGCTAGACGTTGGAACAATTCCTATTGACAGTATTTATACACCGGTATTAAAAGTAAACTATAATGTTGAAAATACACGTGTAGGGCAAGTAACAGACTTTGACAAGCTTACTATTGAAGTGTGGACAGATGCAACTATAAATGCAAAAGAAGCGGTTAGCCTTTCAGCCCGTATCATTACTGAGCATTTAAATCTGTTTGTAAACCTCTCTCAGGAAGCAATGGAAGCTGAAATTATGGTAGAGAAAGACGACAAGGGCAAAGAAAAAGCTTTAGAGATGACTATTGAAGAGCTCGATCTTTCTGTACGTTCTTTTAACTGCTTAAAACGTGCCGGTATTAATACGGTTGAAGACCTTATAAGTAAAACGGAAGATGAAATGATGAAGGTGCGTAACCTAGGCAGAAAGAGCCTTGAGGAAGTTATGCAAAAGCTGGAGTCTTTGAATTTTTCTTTAAGAAAAGATGACGAGTAATACACAAATCTACTCGCAGTTGCATAAATAAACTACTTGCAAAGGAGTTGAAATGGGATGCCCGGTACAAGAAAATTAGGTAGAGCCACCGACAGCCGCAAGGCTATGCTTCGTGCAATGGTTACCTACTTATTTGAAAACGGCCAGATAGAAACAACAGTAACGCGCGCAAAAGAAGTGCGCTCAATGGCTGAAAAAATGATTACACTTGGCAAACAAGATACGTTACATGCAAAGAGACAAATTTTCTCTTACATAACTAAGGAAACTGTTGCCAAAAAAGTATATGATGAAATTGCCCCCAAATATGCAGATAGAGACGGTGGTTATACACGTATTATCCGCATTGGCACCCGCCGTGGCGATGCCGCTGAAATGGCAATTATTGAACTTGTTTAGTTAATACTTTATAAAATAAAAAGCAGAGCGTAACTCGCTTTGCTTTTTTAGTTGCTATAATAATTTGCAAGAAAGTGAGGAATCTTTTATAATAAGCGGGCGAGGTGATTTTATTTGCGGAATAGCATTCACAAATTATACAATAAGTACATTGCAATTAGTATAATTACAATTAGTATATCTATTTATACTGCCTTAACGCTCTTAAGTGGCGGTAGTGGGTTAGAGTTATTTGCGTTTTTTTTATACATTTTTCTGCTTATATTTTGGCCCGGCGTTTTATTAGCACACGTTTTCGCAAAATTTAGCGGGTTTGTAAAAGAGAATGAAGGGTTTTCAATTATTCTGTTTGGCATAGGCTTTTTTGCGGTTTTATACTGTGTACTTATGCGCATTTCCATGCTCGGGTATTTTTCGTTAAATTTAGGGCTTTGGATGAGGATAATTCCTACAATAGTTTATTTATTCAGCGCAAAGTTTTTTCATAAAAAAATAACAGAGTTTTACAAAAATAATGTTAAAAAAGCTTTTGAGCCGGAAAATATGCTGTGGATTTTTTTGTTTGCAGTACTTTTGGCAGTCTTCTCTTTTACATATGTTGTAAAAAATGCGCACCCTTCAGCAGCGGGAGATATAATTTTAAATCAAGATTTTTTATGGAATGTCGGCAATGCAGAATCTTTTAGAATACGCTTTATTCCTGAGGATATTCGCTTTGTGGGGGTACAGTTACATTACCATTATTTAACAGAGCTTGTTGCAGGGGCGCTTTCTCTTGCAACATATATATCTGCCTATAATATTCTTGGTTTCTATTTAGGGCCTTACATAATTTTGGCACTTATTTATAGTATTTACACTTTCGGAAAAACTTTCTATAATGGCAATGCTAAAAAGGCTAAGTATTTTACCTTTGCTTTGTTTATTTTTGGCTGTGCCAGTTTATGGAAAATACTGCCAAATGGGCAAGGGTTATTTTGGAACACTAATATATATCATATGGTATCTAACATAAACTCGCAGGGTACCGCTATTATATTTCTTTGTATTTACAGTAGTGTTTTACTTTATTGTATGCACAACCACTTCAAAGTTAAATTAATAGATATTGGCATTTTAGTTGCAGCTTTCTTTTTGCTATGCTTTGCAAAAGGGCCGGTAGCGGCCATTGTGGTTTGCGCCTCAAGCATTACTTTAATGTGGCTGTTTGTGCAGAAAAAAGTAAACTGGAAAGGGTTTATTACAGCGCTTTTATTGGGCGGGTTATTTATTGTTGTATATACGTTGTTCTTTAGTTCAGGTGCAAATACCAGTGTTCGGTTTGATATTTGGCGTACTTTAGAATTTACATACTTTGCACCATACTTGCAACAAATTTATGACTGGAACTTGTATATATGGTATATTGCATTGTTTACTATAATGGTTTTTCATACTTTTTGCATGGCGCCTTTTCAATTCTTTTTATATGGAACAGGACTAATAAAAGATGTTAAGCACCTGTTTAACTTAGAAGGGGACAGGCTGTACGCCAATAGTGTCGCAATTGGCGGTATGTTTGCGTTTTACTTGTTTAATCACCCATCTATGTCTCAGCTCTATTTTATTTTTTTAGCATTGTTTTTTATAAATTTATTAGCAGCAGACAAAATGGATCAACTACAATGGAAAAAAATATCGTCGAAAATTGCGATGGTGCTTGCCTGTGTAGGGCTTACTACTAATGTATTTTTATATATCAATTTACTGGGTAGTGGCGCAAGGCAGTTTGCAAGAAATAACGGAATTATTGAAAAATACCCTTATGAGTTTGTTATGAATATTGATGACGAAATTGCTATGCAGTGGCTTAGAGAAAATACAGGTACGGAAATACTTTTTGCGACAAACCGCATACACACAGGTGCCGCACAAGAAGGGCTTTCAAATTTGTATTCGGCTTTATCCGGCAGGCAAGGGTATATGGAAGGGTTTAAATATGCACTTACAAACATGGGTGTACCAGAAGATATTATTGTACATAGGTTAGAGGTGAATAATGCACTGTTTGAAGTCAGCACATCACCAGATGAACTGCAAAAACTTTGCGAAGAAACAGGAATTACGCATATAGTGTACTGTGAACAGTTCTGGGGTGATGAAGAGCAACTTGCCTGTTTTGAATTAGTTTTTGAAAGCGATACAGTAAGAATTTATGCTACAGGTGTAACACCACATGAAATACACAGCATATATGTTTAATATTATATGTTTAATATGAAATAATATAGTTAAATAGAAATACTTTGCATGTGTGCGAGATAAGGTGAAAAAGAGGGAGCGACAAACTTGTCGCTCCTTTTATATGAAAAAAATATACGCTTATGTCATTCTTATTTACTTTGCAAAAATTCTTGTAAATCTTTCAGTTGCTGCTTTACGGCCTCTGCTGATGGCCCGCCGTATACATTCCTGTCATTAAGGCAATTCATAAGGTCTATGGCTTCGTATACATCCGCTGAGAAAAGCAAAGAAAATGATTCGTATTCTTCTAAAGTAAGCTCCTCAAGAGTGCAATTCTTTTCAATACACAGTGCAACCAGTTCTCCGGTTATACGGTATGCATCACGGAAAGGCAACCCCTTTTTTACAAGATAATCAGCACAATCGGTTGCATTTAGAAATCCGAATGAAGTAGCAGAGAGCATGTTCTTATCATTTACTTTTGCAGTAATAAGCATTTCAGTAAAAACGGAGAGACACACACAAACAGTATCTATGGCATCAAAGGTAGCCGTTTTATCTTCTTGCATATCTTTGTTATATGCTTGAGGCAACCCCTTCATAACAGTAAGCAGTGCAACTAAGTCTCCATATATTCGCCCTGTTTTACCGCGCACAAGCTCTGCAATATCGGGGTTTTTCTTTTGGGGCATTATGCTAGAGCCAGTAGAGTATGCATCATCTAACGTCAAAAATGCAAACTCTTGAGTGCACCACAAAATTAAATCTTCGCAAAAACGGCTTAGGTGCATCATAATCATACTAATGCAATAAATAAGCTCAATTGCAAAATCGCGGTCAGATACTGCATCGATTGAATTGGCACTGACAGCCCTAAAATTGAGCAATTCAGCCGTCCGCAGGCGGTTTATAGGGTATGTTGTGCCTGCTACCGCACCTGCGCCTAAAGGTAATACATCAGTGCGTATTTTACAATCATCTAAGCGGTCAATGTCACGTATAAACATTTGGGCATAGGCTAAAAGTGCATGGGAAAAGCTTATTGGCTGTGCACGCTGCATATGTGTATAGCTAGGCATTATGGTTGTTGTGTGCTGTTCTGCCATACTATATATTCCCTGCAGTAGGCTTTTTAGGCACTCTTGAATTTCAACAGTAGAGTTCATGCAATACATACGGAAATCTAAAGCTACTTGGTCGTTGCGGCTACGGGCTGTGTGTAGCTTTTTTCCGGCATCGCCTATACGGGTGGTAAGCTCAGCTTCAATAAATGTATGTATGTCTTCGGCTTCGTCATCAAATTCAAGTTTACCACTTTCTATGTCTTCCAATATATTGTTTAGCCCTTCAACTATAATGGTAGCATCTGCAACATCAATAATATCACATTCACCAAGCATAGTGGCATGTGCAATGCTGCCCAATATATCTTCCTTGTACATACGGCGGTCAAAAGATATAGATGAATTGAAATCATCAGCTTTTGCAGCTAGTTCTTTATGAAAACGCCCTTCCCACAGTTTCATTTTATCACCCTTTCATTAAATGTAGTTGCAAATTTATCTTTATTATAACCGTAAAAATATGTCAGGTCCTTTATTTTTAAGGAATAATAAAAGCAATGCAGATATTGCGGAGAATATTATGCCAACGCACATGAAAAATGTATTAAACGGAACAAAAGTAAAAAAGAAAAAATATAAGGCGGTAATTGCACCTACAATTATCATGTTGCCAAAAAGAACAATACTGGTACTGGCTGACTGTTTTATAACAATAGTTTCATTTGAAAAGTCTAACTTCGGAACAAGTAAGTTAACCGTAATGCCGAATAAGGCAAAGAAGCAACAAAAAGAAAGACAAAGGAATAAAGCAGGTATAAGGCTAAATAAAGATAGAGAAAAAGTTATGATAGAAGAAATAAAAAGAAGGAGTATAGGTATAATTGTAACTGCCAACTGTGTGGAAACTTTAGCGACAAATATAGAAAGAGGGGCAACAGGTGCTTCTTTTAGTATCCACAAGCGGTCTCCTTCTAAAGAAATAGAAACGGCTGTAATAATGCACATTGTAGTAGTAGAAATGGCTATAAGTGCAATGGCCGCTGGAATGTATGGCCTTATTTCTGGTATCAAAGTAAGTACTTCAAGTATTTCAGTTTTAAAGAAGGGCATTGCTACGCTTAAAAGGAAAAGCATAACAGCACCAACACCAGAGTTTAAAAGGTACATAGGTGTGCCGAAAAACTTTTTTATTTCCTTTTTGAATAATGCCATAAATGCAGAAGAAGCAGTTAGAGATTTCATTTTGTAATTTGAAGTAGAGCGGTGCGAAAGGCTTTTTGTAACAATTCTTCTGTAGAATATTGAAAGAACATAAACTACAATTAAAAAAGGAATAATTGCAGATGCAGTAAATAGCAAGAAAGACAAGAAATCTTGCTCAACAAAAGCGTCCCTCATCCATACAAGCGGCGGGAAGTAACGTGCGAAAGCATCCATAATAACATGTGGTGCGGTAAGCAGCTTTTCTATAACAGTGTTTAAAAAGAAAGAGAATACAAAGTATGCCCCAAAGAAAGCAAGTGAAAGCACAGAGACAATTAAATTTTTGTATTTTCCGAGACCGCTGAACATGCTAACTATAAAACCTACAATTACAGTTAAAACCAAAGACATAAACGGTAAAATAAAAATATAAGACGCTAAAATGATAAAAGGGATAAAAGAAAAACCTATGTAGTAAAAATAAACAAAAATAGCAGGGCCTAGCAAAAATACCGTAGAGAACACATTTTCAAGATATAAGGCGAGAATTTTTGCTAAAAGAAGCTGGAAAGTACTTACGGGTAAAGAAAGTAAAATGTCTACATCCTTACCGCCAAAAAGAACGCCTTGGCTACCAAACGTTGTTAAAAAACAACACAAAACAAGGGTAAGCAATGCCATTGTAACAACAATCAACTCTATACTGCCAGCGGCGTAGAAAAGGTATGCCAAACTAAAAGAATATGAAACACTTATAAGTAGCATAATTGCAGCCGCAATAATGGAAACAAAAACAAAAGAAACAGTTTTGCTCTTTTTTCGTTTTCCGCCAAAGCCAACAATGCTAAGTATCAGCATTTTAAAATGCAGTGTTATTAATGCAATAAAAGGGCGCATAATTTTTCTTCCTTTTCTTTGTATTTATACATTAGTAAGAAGTATGTTACGCTTTATCGGCAAGCTCTAAAAAAACATTTTCGAGTGAAGAGTCTTTTACAACCTCTTGGGTTGAACCTGAAACTACAAGGCGTCCGCCACGAATAATAGAAATGTGCGTACAAATTTTTTCGGCAACTTCAAGCACATGTGTAGAAAAGAAAACACTGCCACCTTCTGCACATAACTCTGCCATAAGGTCTTTCATTGTGCGGGAAGCAATGGGGTCAAGCCCTACAAAGGGTTCATCGAGTATAAGCAGTTTTGGGCTGCGTACAAAAGCTGAAATAAGTGCAAGTTTTTGCTTCATACCATGTGAATAAGAAGCTATGGGTGAGCCAAGCGCAGAAGTAAGCTCAAACATATCAGCATACTTTTGTATACGCCCTTCTCTATCTGCTTTAGAAATACTGTATAAATCTGCAATGAGGTTTAAGTAGGCAATTCCACTTAAAAAGTCATACAAATCAGGGTTATCCGGAATAAAGGCAGTTATCTTTTTTGCGGCAATAGGGTCTGATTTAACAGAGTTACCACCAACAAAAATTTCACCTTCTTCAAAGGTTAGTATACCTGCTATACTTCTTAGTGTGGTTGTTTTGCCTGCGCCGTTATGCCCAATAAAGCCGTGTATCTGCCCAGGCAATACATGCAAAGATAAATCATCAACAGCTTTTTTGCCTTTTGAATATTCTTTTGAAAGATGTTCGATTCGTAACATATTAATACTCCTTCAATGTGTGAAAAATGCGTTACAAATATATTATAGCACAGTATACACGGTAAATATAGCATATGTAAATTAACGGCAGTTGTGCAATATCAACAGTGCAAAGGTAAAAACATTTCTGTTTTATGTATTTAGAAAATGAATTTTTTGTGGTAAACTTAACGAAAAGGAGATGAAAGCATTATGTATGATGTTTGCGAAAAAACTATTTTTCAGCTTGCAGAAGATATGCAAAGTGGCAAGATTACAAGCTTAGAACTTGTTAATTTATATCTTGGCAGAATAGCAAAAATAGATTCAGCGGGGCCGTGTTTGCACAGTGTAATTGAAATAAACCCTGATGTGTTTTTTATTGCGGAAGCAATGGATGAAGAACGTAAGCAGGGCAAGGTACGTGGTGCACTACATGGTGTTCCTTTTCTTGTGAAGGACAACATTGCAACGGGTGATAAAATGCAAACAACGGCGGCGTCTATAACACTTGAGGGCTTATACGCAAGCGAAGATGCACCCATTGTTAAAAAACTGCGTGAGGCAGGGGCAGTGCTACTTGGCAAAGCAAACATGAGTGAATTTGCATATTTTGTAAGCTTTACTATGCCAAACGGCTTTTCTTCCCGCGGTGGGCAGGTAATTTCGCCTTATAAAGAGGATGGAGATCCGTCTGGTTCTTCTACGGGAAGTGCGGTTGCAGTAACTTCAAACCTTTGTGCTTTTGCCATCGGCACTGAAACAGACGGTTCAATAATATCTCCATCACGCAACAATTCTATTGTGGGTATAAAGCCTACAGTAGGCCTTGTAAGCAGGCGTGGCATTATTCCTATAAGCAACATTCAAGATACTTCAGGCCCTATGTGCCGAACAGTGGAAGATTCTGCTATTGTGCTTTCTGTAATTGCAGGGGTTGATGAAGAAGATGCAGCTACTTTAAAATCTTCTGCATATCAAGGTGTTACATATGAAAGTGAGCTTGCAAAAGACGCTTTAAGCGGCATGCGTATAGGTATCAACAGAGGTTATATGGAAAAACTACCCGAAGGTGGCGAAGCTTTATTTGAAGCTGCAGTGGAAGCATTGCAAAAAGCAGGTGCTACAATTGTTGAAAATTGTGATATGCCAAAAACAGATGAGAGTGCCCTGCAGGTGCTAACAGGTGAATTTAAGCAGGTAATGAATGCCCACCTTGGCAGAATGAAAGGCATAAGCCCGAAAAAAACACTGCGTGAAATTATGATGATGCAGGAAGAAAAGCATGAAATTGCTATTCCGTACGGTAATGAAGTATTCCGCCAAAGCGAACACGGATGGACGGGGCGCGGGGTAGACGCAAGCTATATTACAGCACGAATTGAGATAACCCAAAAATGCAGGGAAGGCATTGATAATTTACTCAACGAAAACAATGTTGACTTGCTTTATTGCCCAACCCACTTTGATGTTGCACCTTATGCAGGGTATCCATCAGTAATGGTGCCTATTGGGATGCTGCCGAATGATATGCCTTTTGGAGCATGTTTTGTTGGCACGGCTTTTTCTGAACCTATATTAATTAAAGCGGCATACGCTTTTGAACAGGCATTCCCACAAAGGGTGCCACCAAAATTTAAGGAGGTATAAATAATGTTTACACTTTACAAAAACGCTGAACTTTATGCACCCGAGGCAATGGGTAAGAAGGATGTTCTACTTTGGAACAGCAAGGTTTTTGACATAGGCGAAAACCTGAGCATACCACAAGGGTATGAGGGCGAAACTGTAGATGCAAGTGGCAAAATTATGATGCCGGGTATTGTAGACACACATGTGCACATTACAGGCGGTGGCGGCGAAGGTGGCTTTACCACACGCATGAGTGAACTTACTTTTGATGAAGCTGTTGAAGCAGGCGTTACCGCTTTAGTAGGTGTACTTGGAACAGACGGCTATGGCCGCCGCCCGGAAGATGTACTTATTAAATGTATGCAGTTAAACGAATTAGGGTTTGACTGCTATATGCTTACGGGTTCTTACACTTTGCCGGTGGTAAATATTTTAGGCGAAGTTGCCAAAGATGTTATTTTCTTTGAAAAAATTATAGGTGCAGGCGAAGTTGCGCTGAACGACCACCGTGGAAGTTGTATGACATATGAAGAATTACTGCGTATTACATGTGATGTACGTAATGGTGCACGCCTTGCAGGTAAAAAGGGTACTGTAAATATACATTTAGGTAATTACCTTGGTGCATTCAAAACGTTGTTAGATATTGCAACTACTGATATCAGCTTACTTTCAGTAATGGTGCCAACCCACATTAACCGTACAAAAGATGTATTTGCGGAAAGCCTTGAATGGATTGATTTTGGCGGGTATGCTGATATTA
>JGI994J12354_10003638_pt1 | contig 14307 bp, 14 predicted proteins | sample IntmicLarv3ML3BL_FD_12354 | JGI IMG/M metagenome (IMG submission 12354)
ACAATTGTGGAGGACACAACCTTGCCGTTCTGGCAGGGTGTCACCATCACGATGCGCTTCACGCCCGCAACTTGCGCCGGAATCACGTTCATCAGTACGCTCGACGGATACGCCGCCTTCCCGCCCGGCACATATACACCGGCAATCTCCACAGGGCGAACCAGCTGCCCCAGCACCTCGCCATTCTCGGCCGGCTCCATCCAACTGTTTTGCTTCTGTTTTGCATGGAATGCGCGAATGCGCGTCGCCGCGTTACGAATAACCTTCAATAGACTCTCGTCAATCTCCGCATACGCCTGCTCAATTTCAACTTGCGAGACGCGAATCGTTTCTGCATCCAGCTTCACTTTGTCAAGCTTCTCCGTCAACGCAAACAGCGCCGCGTCTTTCTCCGTGCGAACACGGCGCAGAATGTCATCAACAGTTTCCTGCACGCCCGCAATCTCAAATTGCGCCCGCGACAAAATCTGTGACATCAACGCCTGCCCTTCCTCTGAATTGTATCGAATCACCGATAACATTGCCATGGCCAATCACCTGCATTCCTTTAATCTTTTTATAATAGAAGAAATCCGTTCATATTCCATTTTCATGCTCACACGGTTCACAATCACCCGTGCGGACAATTCGCAAATTTCTTCCAGCACCATCAGCCCGTTTTCCTTCAGCGTGCTGCCCGTCTCCACGATGTCGACAATCACATCCGCCAGCCCCACAATTGGCCCTAACTCAACCGAGCCGTTCAGCTTAATGATTTCAACTGTCTGTTGTTTCTGATCCGTAAAATAATGCTTGGCAATATTGGGGTACTTCGTCGCCACGCGGAAATTGTTGCCGTTTTGCAACTGCTCCCGCATACTTTCCGGCCCTGCTACTGCCATGCGGCATTTTCCAAAGCCCAAATCCGCAAGCTCGTAGACCTTGCGCTCTTCCTCCAGAACCGTGTCCTTGCCGACGACGCCGATGTCTGCCGCACCATGCTCCACATATGTCGGCACATCGCCTGCCTTGGATAGGAAGAATTTCAGCTTCAATTCCTCATTCACGAAGATGAGCTTGCGTGATTTTTCTTTCATTTCTTCACAGGTAATCCCCACCTCGGCCAGCTGCTCCATCGTTTTGTCAGCCAATCGTCCCTTAGCCAGTGCAAATGTCAAATACCGCATGATGTAGCCCCCTTTCCGGCCAGCAGTGCGCTTAACTTCACGCGGTTTTGCACGCCGGTCGCAACATCCGCCATGACCACGTTGTCTGTATCCTCAAAAAATAATATGCCACCAATGCCATGGCTTTTGGCATACTGCAAGGCTTCCGCCAGATTACCGTTTTGCAAGCTGTTCTCAATGCGAAGCCCCTGCCCTCGCAGCTCGCTTGCCGCAGACATTGCCGTTGCCATGCCTTCTTTTGTATATGCCAAAAGCGTCGTGTCGTTGGTGCTTTGCATGGTTGACGCGGAATTCTGCGCAGCTAAGGCAGACAACAGCATTCCAATCTTAATCGAAAATCCAACAGCCGGATATTCCACTCCGAAATGTGCCGTTAGATGGTCATATCGCCCGCCGTCAATGACAGACGAACCTGTGCCATACGCATAGCCGCGAAAAATAATCCCCGTGTAATAATCCAAATGTCCAACCATGCTCAAGTCAAACGCGATGTATTTCTCCATGCCGCAAGCACAGAGGATGTCAAATATATTCTCCAAATTGGCCAGCGCAGACAAAGCGGTCGTATTCGTCGTCAGGCTGCGCGCCTTTTGCAGAACCTCCGCCCCGCCAATCAGCAACGGCAAATCAGAAAGCACCATCCGTACATTATCGGGCACATTGGCGAATCTCGCCGCCGTTTCAACCGCCACATAATCGCGTTCGACAATGGACTTGCGCATCATATGACATGCATCCTCGTCAAAACCGCCCTCCTCCAGTATCCCCTGGAAGAATTGCACCTGCCCAATATCGATACGGAAATCCTTCAGCCCGACAGCCAACAGGCTGCTGATAGCAAGCGCAATCACCTCGGCACTCGCTGCGTCTGAATTAATGCCAATCAGTTCCACACCCGCCTGCGTAAATTCCTTTAACTTGCCCTGATAGCTCTCATTATAGCGAAACGCATTCTCAACATAGCTAAACCGCAGGGGCACATCCTCCTGATGGCAAAGCGTTGCCGCCATTCGCGCAATCTGCGGTGTCATGTCTGAACGCAGTGCCAACACAGAGCCGTCCCGATCAATGAATTTGTATATAGATGTCTGCGTCACGCTGCCCTTCTCGTCGAACACATCTGCGTATTCAAACATAGGGCTGGAAACCCGCGCAAAAGCATGGCTGTCAAAAACAGCCTCCAACCGCCGTTCAACAGCGGCTTTTGCCGCGAATTCAATTGGCATATAGTCCTTCACGCCATCAGGCGTGTGGATAAGACGATGATTAATTGCCATAAGCTCACCTCGCTACGTCATTGTGGTGCAGTGATAAATTATTAAATCATTATATACATAAACAGGCGATTTGTCAACCCCTCGCCTGCTCAAAATTTTCAAATACAATTGTATGCCCTGATGAAAGGCTCTTTTTCACGTCTATCAATCTCTGATTCGCTGAACCTTTAAACTCCAAATCAAGCGACCGCAATGATTCATCGAATTTCCCGTCAATCACAAAGTCACAGTGCTGTAGCAGGCGCAAAGCATCTGCGCACTGTATCAAATCCTCCCAAACAAAGCCCGTAAACGCAATCACATTCAGCCCCATTTGATGCGCGCCTCTGGCAATTTCCGCCATTGCATCAGCCTGTAAAAACGGCTCGCCGCCTGTCAAAGTCACTCCATCCAATAGCGGATTGTTTTTTGCCTTTTCTAAAATGCTCTCGGTCGAAATGACCTCGCCGCCATCCACCGCATGTGTATGCGGATTGTGGCAACCCTTACAACCATGCGTGCAGCCCTGCGCAAACACAGACAGCCGCAGGCCCGGGCCATCCGTTATCGAATCATTCACAATCCCTGCTATTCGCATATCCATGAATCCAACGCCTCCACTCTTGCCTTTATGGCCCTTGTATTTATTTTCCGATATGCAATTAAAAAAGCCGCGAAAAGTCAGGTTTCTCGCGGCTCTCGCATGTCATGCAGAGTATACATACCATACGTATTAGTTGTGTTTAACTCTATCCATAACTTCTTTCAACTTCGCATTATTAAATCGGTCCAATGTTCCAACAAGATAGCCCGTAATACGGCGGATGCGATCAAACTTAAAATCTTTTTCATCACGTCCGCACTTCGGACAAACATCGCCGATAATACCTGTATATCCACATACGGGGTCACGGTCAACCGGATGATTGATACTTCCATAACCTATACCGCATTCTTTCATATAGCGAATAATTTTCTCAAATGCGTCAACATTCTTCACAGTATCGCCGTCAAGCTCAACGTAAGTAATATGCCCTGCGTTTGTCAACGCATGGTATGGCGCTTCTATGCGAATCTTGTCAGCCGCAGAAATTTTATAATGAACGGGAACGTGAAAACTATTCGAATAATAGTCACGATCTGTCACGCCCTCGATTTCACCAAATATCTTTTTATCCATTTTCACAAAGCGGCCCGAAAGACCCTCTGCCGGTGTAGCAATCAAAGTGTAATTAAGTTTGCATTTTTCAGCCTCTCTATCAAGCCGCTTACGCATAAACGAAATGATTTCGACACCGAGCTTCTGGGATTCTTCGGACTCGCCATGATGAGCGCCGGTCAACGCTTTCAGGCATTCCGCAAGACCGATAAAGCCAACTGTCATTGTGCCGTGTTTCAGCACCTCGCCAACTTCATCTTCCATGTCCAGCTTCTCACTGTCCATCCAAATCCCCTGTCCCATAAGAAACGGGAAATTCTTAACTTTCCTCTGCGCTATGATTTCATAGCGCTCCATAAGCTGGTCAATACACAACCCCAGCTTCTTATCCAAATCGCGGAAGAACCAATTCAAATCACCCTTAGACTTGATTGCAAGTCTTGGCAAATTGACAGACGTATAGCTCAAATTGCCACGTCCATACGTAATCGCCTTTGACGAATCATGTACATTGGACATTACTCGTGTCCGACAGCCCATGTATGCAATCTCCGTTTCAGGTTGTCCTTCCTTGTAATACTGCAAATTGTATGGTGCATCCAAGAACGAAAAGTTCGGGAACATACGCTTTGCACTTACGCGACAGGCTAACTTGAACAAGTCATAGTTCGCGTCGCCTTGGTTGAAGTTGTTGCCTTCTTTAACCCGGAAAATATGGATTGGAAAAATAGGTGTCTCACCGCCGCCGAGCCCCCGCTCTAACGACAGAAGCACATTGCGGACAACCATCCGCCCCTCTTCCGATGTATCCATTCCGTAATTAATGGACGAAAACGGCACCTGCGCACCTGCACGGGAATTCATAGTATTCAAATTGTGGAGTAAGGCCTCCATGGATTGGTACGTAGCCTTATCCGTCTCCGAATATGCATGTTTCACCGCAAATCGTTGCGCTTTTTGCACCATCTCCTCAGACACACCACGACTAATATAGGCCGCCACCTCGGCCTCCCTATAAGCAGCGCTGTCTCCAAGCGATAATGTGACGCCGCTGGCTTCGACCAGCTTTATGATTGCAATGGCCTCGTTTTCGTCTATTGTTGTCTCTGCACCGTCTGCAAAGGCATCAAAATAACGAGCCATGTTGATTGCGTAACGTCTTTTGTATGTTTTGCGTACACCAACAGCAAGCCCATAGTCGAAATTCGCTATGCTTTGGCCGCCGTGCTGATCATTCTGATTAGACTGTATTGCGATACAGGTCAACGCAGAATAACTTGTAATGTCAGTTGGCTCCCGCAATGTACCGTGTCCGGTACTAAAGCCATCCTTGAAAAGCTGAACAAGGTCAATCTGACAGCAAGTTGCCGTCATTGTCAGAAAATCAAGGTCATGAATATGTATGTCACCTTCGGCGTGCGCTCTGGAGTGGTCAGGATTCAGAACGAACATATTATAAAACTGCTTTGCGCCCTCTTGCCCGTATTTTAGCATAGTGCCCATCGCTGTGTCGCCGTTGACATTTGCATTTTCACGTTTATAGTCGCTGTCCTTTGCATCGCTGAAAGTAATGTCCTCGTAAATCTTCATCAGCCGCGTGTTCATCTCTCGTGTCCGATTGCGTTCCGCGCGATAAAGAATGTAAGACTTTGCAACTTGTGCATGATTATTCTTAATGAGAACTTCCTCAACAACGTCCTGAATTTGTTCTACTGTGGGTGAGTAGTTGAACCGGAAATAGATTTCTTCCAAGACTTCATCTGCCAATTTGGCACAATATGCTTCGTCACGAAAGTCACCAACTGATACAAATGACTTGCGGATGGCACTTGCAATTTTTTCCTGGTTGAAGGGTACACGTCTTCCGTCTCGCTTCACAATCTCTTCTACCTGTATCCCGTTTTTCAAGTGTGAATCCGCGTACAAAATCATGTTCTTTCCTCCCCAGCATATTGCTCAAACCCCAGTGAAACCGCGCAAACTTACAACATATAGTGTTGCATTTACATTATTATACTATATGTGGTTGGCCTTGTCTAGTCTATTTTCCACAAAATATATTTTATTTATGTGCCCATTGGCGCAACCCCTGATAACATGGGCAATGCGGACAAAAATAGTTATAAAGTGTTTGTCTGCATCATAGAATGGAACAGGAACAGGAACGAAAAGGAGGACATATATGAGCGGTGCGAGAATATTTGTTTTGCAATTGAAGGACTTAATCCGAACCGGAATTTTTGTTTTGGTCGGATTGCTGCTGATTGTTTTTCTGGTATGGGTGATGCTGCCAAAGAAGGCTGCAAGCGCCTCAGAGGTTTACAATCCCGGAACATACACAGCGCAAATTGTACTGCATAGCAAGCCGGTAAATGTAGAGGTAACCGTCAGCACGCAGGAAATCACAGGTGTCACCTTAACGGGTATGGAGGAAGCACAGGAGGTATTCTATCCCCTCTTCAAGCCGACAATGAGCTTCCTGTCACAAGAAGTCGTCAGAGCGCAAACCACGGACATCACCATTGACACAGAATCCGCCATGACCGGTGAAATCTTGCTCAAAGCCATCCGCGCCGCGCTCGCGCAGGCCATCAAGTAATGGCAGAACACTACATATTATTGGGAGGCCGCTCTGAAGAGCGGCCTCCTGCTTGTTATATACATTCATTACAGAAGTTTTTCTACCTGTAAAATTTCGAAACCATCCGACTTTCCTTTTAGCTTAATCGAATCGCCAAGAGACACACATTCAATGCGCCCTTCCAGCGCGTCCGCCACAGCACGGCTGATTAAGAGCTTATTGTGCGGGGCATTGGACTCAAGGCGCGCGGCGGTGTTCACCGTGTCTCCGATGGCAGTGTAGTCCATGCGGTTCACCGCACCGATATTGCCAACAACGGCAGGTCCGCAATGCACGCCAATGCCGAAGCTGACCGTGCGCCCGTATCTCGCAAGCAACTCCTCCCCCATCTCCATCGACATGGCAATCATATCCATGCCGGTCTTGACAGCTTTATACACATGGTCTTCCTGCGGAAGCGGCGCGCCCCAGAATGCCATCGTCGCATCGCCTATAAACTTATCGAGCGTACCCTTATTTTCAAGGATGCAATGACTGGTCAGCGAGAGATAACGGTTCAAAATTCCGACAACCTCTTCAGCCGACAGCGCCTCCGATATCGGCGTGAACCCGCGAATGTCGACAAAGAGCACGGCAATCTCCGTTGTTTTGCCGCCCAGGCCAAGCGCTTCCGATCCTTCCTTCAAAATCTCCGCCACAATCTCGGGCGCGACATACTTCTTGAATGTATTCGTCACGCGCAACTTCTCCAATCTCGCACGGATGTAGTTCGTCGCCACCGATGCCACATAGGTACTGACAACGCCAATCGGAATCCATAACGGATAGAACACGTGACTCTGCTCATATATCAGTATACAGAACAGAATCCATCCGCCCACAAGCAGAAACGATACAATTGTCGCAGGAAAAACCTTGCGCTCCCACAGCCACATCGCGCAAAGAAACACAAGCACAAGCAGGAACAGTAATTGAGGCCACACCGCGAACTCTTCCTTAAAGTCGCCCTTAATCAGCATCTCGACAATATTACCTTGAAACTCCACACCATTCATTTCTACACCATAATCCACCGCCGTCATGAATGCATCTTTCAGCGAAGCATCATACGGGCCAATCAAAACAACCTTCCCGGCATACCACTCCGGCTCAACTTCGCCATTAATCAAATCCGCCACACCGACCGCATCATACATCTCGCCCGGAGATCCTGTAAACTTCACAAAATATCTGCCATCCGTATCCATTGGCGGCACATTTACTTCCAAACCATGGTATTCCGCATACAACCGCGCCAGCTCACGGGCAAAGGACGGCACGATGCGCTCGCCGCGCCGCACCTCAATATACCACGGCGCGTGACGCAGCCTGCCATCCAAATCAAACATGGCATTAATCGCCCCGACATTCGAAACCGCACGCAGCTCATCGAAAGGCTCATAAAACTCCGCAACATAGAACCGATCCATGTATCCGATGCCGTCATCTTCCAATCCCACAATCTGGTTGGCATACTGTCCATAGCTTGCGAACACAACATTGTCGGCCAAACTCGCCGCCTCTACCAGATACGAGTCGTCCGCAGGCACGCCGGGATCAATATACAGCACGTCTATGCCGATAGCGGCAGGACGCATTTCTTCGTCTATGTTCAGCGTTTCAATTGCCATCGCCATCACATCGCGCGACCACGGCCACGAGCCATATGTATTCAGGCTCTTCTCGTCAATGGCAATCAAAACAACCTCGCCCGAGAATGCACTGTCCTTTTTTTGATACAGCATGTCACCAACCGTTGTATCCAGCATATACAGCGCACCGGATTTTGCCGCACCTGCCACCAATATCGAAATCATAAGCGCCATCAATATCTTTTGATGAATCGTGCGTAGTTTGATTTTTTTTAAAAATGCCGCCATGAAGTTTCACCCCGTTTGTCAGTTTGCATTACCGCTTCGCTTTCTCAAATGCATCCCACAATCCCCATAGATACATAATGCCCAGCGCGCGGTCATACAGCCCATAGCCCGGGCGGCATACCTCGCCCCAGATGTGGCGGCCATGGTCAGGGCGCGCGTAACCCGTGTACCCAATCTCGTGGTATGCACGAATGACCTCCGCAATATCGATAGAGCCATCCGAAGTCTTATGCGAAGACTCCGTAAAATCGCCGTTTTCGAAGTGCTTCAGATTGCGAATATGCGTGAAATGGATTCTGTCGCCAAAGGTTCGAATGATGTCAGGAATATCGTTCGCAGGCGAGGTGCCAAGCGAACCGGTACAAAGCGTCAGTCCGTTCGCGGGTCTGTCCACCAGTTTCAGGAACCGCTCCGTATTCGCCTTGTTGATAATCAGCCGCGGCAAGCCAAAAATCGGCCACGCAGGGTCATCCGGATGAATTGCCATCTTGATGCCGTATTTTTCTGCCGCGGGAATGACACGCTCCAAGAAATATTGCAGATTCTGCCAAAGCGTCTCCTCCGTGACATCCTTGTACGCGTCAAACAGCTCGCGAATGTGCGCCAGACGCTCCGGCTCCCAGCCCGGCATCGTCAAGCCCGCCTTGTCCTGCCGCACAATGTCGTCCAAAAACTCCTGCGGGGCAATGCTCTCCACCTTCGCACGCTCATAATACAGCGCCGTCGAGCCGTCGGGCATGGGATGAAACAAATCCGTGCGCGTCCAGTCAAACACAGGCATAAAGTTATAGCAAACCACCTTCACACCGACATTCTCCAGTTTCTCCAGCGTGCGGATATAATTCTCTATGTACATATCGCGCGAAGGCAGGCCGAGCTTGATGTCCTCATGCACGTTTACGCTTTCCACCACGTCCAGATGCAGTCCGTATTCGTCGGCCGCTTTTTTGACCGCCAGAATCTTGTCCATCGGCCACTCCGCGCCTGCCGCCTCGTCATGCAGCGACCATACGATGCCCTCCACGCCCGGAATCTGCTTAATTTGCGAAAGTGAAACCGTGTCGTTCCCTTCGCCGTACCATCTGAAAGTCATTCTCATTGTCTTTTGCCCTCCTATTATTTATATACGCGGCAGAGCATAGCATTGAACCGCCATCGCCCTGCGCGTATACTTCGTTCATACTCATTTCGCTTTCGGATTAAACGCAATCGCAGACAGCAGACCGAACAGCACCGCCGCCGTGATGCCGCCCGCCGTCGCTTTTAACCCGCCTGTCAAAATGCCAATCGCGCCCGAGGCATCCACTTCTTTGATTACGCCTTTTGCCAGCGCGTTGCCAAATCCGGGCAAAGGCACCATCGCGCCCGCCCCGGCAAACTCGACAAGCTTCTCATACAAGCCAAACCCGCCCAGCACACAGCCGATAACCACAAACGCCACCAGAATCCGCCCCGAGGTCAGCTTTGTCTTGTCCACCAAAATCTGCCCGATGACGCAAATCAAGCCACCAATCAAAAACGCCTTCAAATAGTCCATATATCTGCCAATCTCCTTCCATCATATCATAAGGATGCTGCAAAAGTAAAGGAGAACCCGCGCAACGCCCTAGTCCACCAGCTCCAGCTCAACCGCGTGCGCAATGCCGGGGATGGTTTCGCCCTGCTGTGTCGTCGTCGGGCTTAGCAATGCGCCTGTCGGAATCAGCAGAACGCGGCGGTATTTTCCGCGCTGCATTTCCTTGTAATAGTACCCCGCGAACGTCAGCGCGGCGCACGCACATCCGCTGCCGCCTGCATGCGTATCCTGCGCATCGCGGTCGAATATGCGTATGCCGCAGTCGTTGTAGTTCGTAAGCGAAATGCCCTCGTTCGCCATCATCTGCATCACCAGTTCATGCCCGACATAGCCCAAATCACCTGTCACGATTTCATCATAATAAGAAGGACTTCGCCCAGTATCCTGAAAATGCGCCAGCATTGTGTCTACTGCGGCTGGTGCCATAGCCGCGCCCATGTTGTTCGCATCCGTGATGCCCATGTCAATAATCTTGCCGACTGTCATCCCCGTGACACACACGCCCGTATGCGCATTCGCAGACAGCACCGCCGCGCCATCGCCCGTGACCGTCCATGTCGACGTCAGCGGCCTTTGCGTGCCCAGCTCCAACGGGAAACGGAACTGCTTCTCCGCCGCGCAGAAATGGCTCGAAGCAGCACATACAACATGCCCCGCGAATCCGCCATCCACCAGCATTGCGCCCACACACAGGCTTTCGCCCATCGTCGAGCACGCGCCGTACAGCCCCAGAAACGGCCGGCCAATCTCGCGCACGCCGAAGGTTGTTCCTGCGCTTTGGTTCAAGAGATCACCCGCCAGCACGAAATCAATCTCATCCGTATTCAGCTTTGCCTTGCGAATCGCCAGCGCAATGGCATCGTGCACCATGCGGCTCTCCGCCTTCTCCCAGCTCGTCTCGCCGCACAGCTCGTCCTCCATCACTTGGTCAAAGTATGACGCAAGCGGCCCCTCGCCCTCTTTCGGTCCTGCAACCGCTGCCGTGGCAATAATGCCGACAGGCTTGTCCAGCCGCAGTGTCTGCTTCCCAATTCGTTTCTGCATACCCTTCACCTCATCATCGTGATTTGACAAACATCGTACATACTATTTCGCTAACTGCGTCAAATAGTGAATGATACCAATAATGACAGATGTCAGCGTGCCGTACACAATCACCGGCCCTGCCACCACAAACATCTTCGCCCCGACACCGAAAATGAACCCTTCCTTTTTAAACTCAATCGCGGGCGCGGCAACGGAATTGGCGAACCCTGTAATAGGCACGACAGACCCTGCCCCCGCAATCTTCCCCAGCTTCTCGTACAACCCCAGCCCTGTGAGCAACGCCGCTGCGAAAATAAGCGTCACGGACATCATCATGCCGCTCTGTTCCTTGTCCAAACCCATATGGGCATACCCCTTCATAATCGCCTCGCCCAGCAAGCAAATCGCGCCGCCGACCAGAAACGCCTTCAGGCAGTCTGTCCATAAATGGCTGTTCGGTGATGCCTGCTTCACCATCTCGCCGTATTGCTCGTTCGTCATCCTTGTTTGCCGCATATGCAAACCTCCTTCTATGTCGTGAAAAATCCGGGTATACAATAATACACTACAGACCCTGCCAGCTTGCCAAGCGCCAGCGCCAGCATGAACGCCGCCATGCCCCGCTGCAACCGTGCGCGGCGCGTCAGCACAGGGATTACGTCCAGCACCTCTGCCAGTGACACCGCCAGACAGCCGAAGAATATCCCCACACACAGCGCCAGAAACGCAACAACAACCGCGTGCAACGGAATCCGATAGTCGAACATCAGCGTGGACGCACCGAATATGCCGCCCCAGATAATCGCTTCTTCATATAATTTCACATATTTCTGCGACTTCGTTTTCTGCGCCAATCGTGGCACAATGCCTATGATGGCGATAAACGCAAATACCGCGCCCGCAATCACAAGCCCGCCGCTAAATCCAAGCAGAACGAGGAACGCACTTTTCAAAAGCATCATTGGCGTCCCTCCTCGCCTTCGGATTGTTCCGCGTTTAATACGTCGAGCATGGTGTCCGTCACGTCTGATTCATATATAGACATTTCCACTTCAATCGGCGTTGGATCCGTTGTCATCTTGCGTCCCGCGAAATGGTTGAAGAACACGATAATCCCGACCGCCAGCCCCAGCGAATACGGCAAGTCGATAATCAACGGTTTTTCCGACTCCTCGCCGAAGAAAATGCGGTGGTAGTTCGAAAACACCTGCGGCATCTGCGCGTCCGAATGGAAGCTCATGATGGCCGTGGACGACCCGACAAACAGAACGATGGTTATAAATACAATCTTCGACCACTTCCACGCAGCGTTCTCTTTCTTTGGTTTCGGGCGTGCCTCCAGCAATGTTTCCGATTCGCCCACATTGATGACCTTGCTTCCCAGCACGGCGGCCTGTATCGCGGCAATCAGGTCAATGATTGTCACCAGATATGCCTTTTCCGTTGCCTCCAGCTTCTTGAGCGGTATCGCCCGAATTTTCGCCGCCATATTCTGCGGCGCGGAAACATCGCATATATCGCCCACTGTCGCAAGCTTTTTCCCGTTCAGCATAACCTTCTTCGCAGGCTTGATGTATATATCCAAATTGTCAGCCCCTCTTCTTTGTCCTGTATCCATCCGTCGGATATTGCTGTGTCTCTGGAATTATTGTAACAAAATTACTTTTTTCTATTCGCCGGCATTGAAATTTCGTTTCTTTTCTGATATAATAGCTTTGTTTTTGTAGAAAACAATTCTTTTCTAAAAGAAAGAAGGTATAATGATGGCACAGAAACACGGAGTAGGTATTGTCGGCCTTGGCGGCATGGGCAGCGCTCACGCAGAATGGCTTCAAGGCATCAAGGACGAGATTACGCTTGTTGGCTCATTCGACATCAAGGTAGACCGTCAGGCGTATGCTGAGTCAATCGGCATCAAGGCATTCGAAAGCTTTGACGCATTGCTGGCTGAACCGACGATTGATATTGTTCTCGTTGCAACACCGAACCAGCACCACTGCGAGCTTTCCATCAAAGCATTGAAGGCAGGCAAGAACGTGATCTGCGAGAAGCCGGCCATGATGAGCAGCGAGGAGCTTGCCAAGGTTTTGAAGGTGTCCGAAGAGACAAAGAAGCTCTTCGTCGTTCACCAGAACAGACGCTGGGATCAGGACTTCCGCACCATCAAACATCTCTANGAGACGGGCAGNATGGGACAGGTTTTCCGCATCGAGTCCAAGGTTCACGGCTCACGCGGTATCCCGGGCGACTGGCGCGCAGAAAAGGCATGCGGCGGCGGCATGATGCTGGACTGGGGCGTGCATTTGCTTGACCAGATTCTTTGGATGGTGCCGGAGAAGCTTTCCTCCGTACACTGCAAGATGACAAACATCCGTTACGACGAGGTTGATGACGGTTTCAGCGCTACGCTGACATTTGAAAACGGCCTTGTCGCATTGGTTGAGGTTATGACATGTAACTACATCACTGCGCCGCGCTGGTATGTCAACAGCGGCGAAGGTACAGCGATTATTGAAGACTGGAACATGAACGGCAAAATCGCGATTCTGGAAGATTTCGAAGACAAGGACGCAAAGCCCATCATTGCAGGCGCAGGCTTGACAAAGACAATGGCGCCGCGCGATACAGACTCTATCGTTTTCAAGCCCCTGCCGGAAATTAAGGTGAACCACAGAGATTACTACCGTAACGTCATGAACGCGATTGACGGCACAGCAGAAATCATCGTGAAGAACAACGAAGTTATGCGCGTCATGAAGCTGATGGAAGCTTGCTTTGAATCGGACGCAAAGAACCAAGTTCTCACATTCGAGAAGTAATCAAATCATATTTTCGAAGGTTGCACGGCCTATGGCTGTGCAGCCTTTTAACGTTCTCTGCGTAATATTTGTTGATTGTTTTATGTGTTTGTGGTATACTATGGATATAGAGCAGTCGTGTTTCCTGCGATTGCCTGTTATAAATCCCGTTATGCGGGGCGAAAGGGGTTGTGTTCTATGAAGTACACATTCACAGGCAAAAACATCGTCGTCTCCGAAGCAATGAAAGAAAGAACCATGCTGAAAATCGGACGCATCAGCAGATTGTTCCCCGAAGACACTATGGTCAATGTGACCTATAGCGTCACAAAGCAGGATAACACCCTTGAGGTAACAATACCGCTGCAACGCCGTATCCTTCGCGCAGAAATCACAGCGGAAGATATGTATACCGCCATCGACGAATCCGTGGACGTGCTGGAAAAACAAATGGTCAAATATAAAAAGCGTTTGGTTGATAAGTCCCGGCGCAGCAGCGCGTTCAAGGATGAGGTTACATTCATCGTGCATGATGACGATGACAACGGCGCGGATAACTCCGAAATCAATATTGAGAAGTCGAAGCGCTTCGCTTTGAAGCCCATGGATGCAGAGGAAGCCGTTATGGAAATGGAAATGCTCGGACACACGTTCTTCGTGTTCCGCAACGGCGAGTCGGATGAGGTCAATGTTGTTTATAAACGCAAAAACGGCTCTTATGGCTTGATTGAGCCGGAATATTAAAATCAGATATTGACATTGTCATAGCGTAAAATCAGACAGGACGGGGCAGACGGTAGCGTCTGCCCCGTTTTTTGCAGAGGAG
>JGI994J12354_10003639_pt1 | contig 14305 bp, 6 predicted proteins | sample IntmicLarv3ML3BL_FD_12354 | JGI IMG/M metagenome (IMG submission 12354)
AGCTGACAGGCACGGTATTGAACCTGTACTACAGCCGCAACAGCTATGATGTGACGTATGCGTATTCGAATGCAGATGTGCCTGAGAATGCGACAGATTTGAACGAGGATGTATATGCGGTAAGAAGCTATAAGTTTGGCGAAGCTGTGACGATTGCAGAAGATGCGACAGCGCCCGGATACAATTTTGGCGGCTGGACAATCGGAGGCGAAGCGGCAGCAAGCTTCCCGATGCCTGCGGAACCGGTGGCCATTGTAGGCGCGTTTACAATCAAAGGCGATGCAGTGCTCACATTTGCATCGGATGATGAGAACATGGGCAGCGTGAGCACAGGCAGTCAGTCGCTGAATCCTGATCTGGTATTGGAAACGAGCGTGACAGCTATCCCGAGCGACGGATACGAGTTTGTAAAATGGATAGACGACGCTACCGAGGTTGTCGTAAGCGATGCGGAAGAGTTGAAGCTGACGCAGCCTGAAGGTGGCTGGGTGGCGGCAAGCTACACGGCGGTCTTTACGGCAAGAACGGATATCAGCTACACCGTGGTATACAATTATGAGACGTTGGCCGATGGCGTATATGAAACGCTTGATGACCATGACAACATAGTGGTGACGAATGGTGAATTTGCGGCGACGGTGAACCCTGCGGACTACGCGGTAGCAGGAAATGTAGATGGGTACACGTATGACACAGCCAAGAGCGTAGAAGTGACTGTAGGGCTGGAAGGCACGATAGTGAACCTGTACTACACCCGTAACAGCTACGAAGTGACATATGTGTATACCGATGTTCCTGCGATTGCAGGCACGACGGATTTAAGCACAGATACATACGCAGCAAGAGACTATAAGTTTGGCGAAACGGTGGAGATCGCGGCGGCTGCGACAGCGCGTGGACATATCTTTGGCGGCTGGATGATTGGCGAAGATATGGCGGCAAACTTTGAAATGCCCGCGTATAGAGTGGTGATTGAAGGCGCGTTTGATCTGATGGATGATGTAGAGATTACCTACGTATCCAACAGTGACATCATGGGTAGCGTGAGTGAAGACCGCCAGATGCTGAACCCCGAGCTGGCAGAAGAAGCAGGCGCGACAGCAACAGCGAATGCCGGGTATAGGTTTAAGGAATGGAGAGACGCTACCGGGGAATTCGTGAGCGATGAGGAGATATTGGAGCTGACGAGGCCTGAAGAGGGCTGGGTAGCGGCAAGCTACACGGCGGTCTTTGAGGCGAGAACAGATATCGGCTACACCGTAGTATATAATTATGAGACGTTGGCAGACGGCGACTATGACGTGCTCGAGGGCCATGATGACCTGGTGGTGCTGAACGGTGAATTTGCGGCGACGGTGAACCCTGCAGACTACGCGGAAGCCGGAAATGTAGACGGGTACACCTATGACCCGGCGAGCCCGGCAGTGACGGTAGAGCTGGAAGGCACGATAGTGAACCTGTACTACACCCGTAACAGCTACAATGTAACGTATATGTATACGAATGTACCGATGATTGAGAACGCGACGAACCTGATTGCACAGGCAAGCTATAAGTTTGGCGATGATGTGACAATCGGAGCGGCGGCAACCGCACCGGGCTACAACTTCGGCGGCTGGAAGATCGGCGTTAATGACGCAGTGAACTTCACGATGCCCGCGCATGACGTAGCGATTGAAGGCGCGTTCGAGATGATGGATGCGGTGGAGATTACCTACACATCCGCGAATCCGAACATGGGCAGCGTCGAACCCGGGAGCCAATTGCTGAACCCTGAGCTGGCAAAAACGGCAGGCGCGCTTGCGACAGCCAATGCCGGATATGAATTTGCGGGATGGAGCGAAGACGGCGGAGCATTTACTGCTGACACGGCGAAGCTTGATTTGACGATACCCGGAGAGGCATGGGTAACAGCGGCCTACATAGCAAGCTTCCGGCCGAGAACCGATATCAGCTACACAGTGGTGTACAATTATGAGACCTTGGCAGGCGGCGACTATGAACCGCTTGACGGACATGATGACTTGGTGGTGCTGAACGGTGAATTTGCATCGACGGTGAACCCTGCCGACTATGCGGCAGCAGGAAATGAAGATGGCTTCACCTATGACGCAGACATGAGCAAGGAAGTCACTGTAGGGCTGACAGGCACGATAGTGAACCTGTACTACAGCCGCAACAGCTACGATGTGACGTATGCGTATACGAATCCTGACAACACCAATATGATGACCTTCAGCGCGAATACGGCCGAACCTGCGCCTGATAACGCGACGAACCTGATTCCGCCGAGAAGCTATAAGTTTGGCGCGAACGTGAGAATCGGAGCAGCAGCGAAAGCGCCGGGCTACAACTTCAGCGGCTGGAAGATCGGTGCTGATGACGCAGCAAACTTTACGATGCCCGCAAATAACGTAGCGATTCAAGGCGCGTTTGTTCGGATGAGCGATGTGGAAATCACATATGCCTCCGATAATTCAGCCATGGGCAGCGTCGACCAAACGAGCCAATTGCTGAACCCTGAATTGGCAGAAGAAGCAGGCGCGACAGCGACAGCGGCAGACGGGTATAGGTTTGTGGAATGGGTAGACGCTACCGGGAAATTCGTGAGCGATAAGGCAGCATTGGAGCTGACGAGGCCTGAAGATGGCTGGGTGACGGCAAGCTACACGGCAGTCTTTGCGGCAAGAACGGATATCGGCTACACCGTGGCGCACAATTTCGAGAACTTAGCAGGCAATGGATATGATAAGCTCGCGGCGCACCCGGATGAACCGTGGCAGGGCGAATTTGGATCAAGCCTGACTCCCGCCAATTATGTAAGGAAAGAACCGGGCTTCACCTATGACGCAGCTGCGAGCATGGAAGTCACTGTAGAGCTGACAGGCACGGTATTGGACCTGTACTACACCCGTAACAGCTACAATGTAACGTATGTGTATACGAATGTACCGATGATTGAGAACGCGACGAACCTGATTGCACAGGCAAGCTATAAGTTTGGCGATGATGTGACAATCGGAGCGGCGGCAACCGCACCGGGCTATAACTTCGGCGGATGGAAGATCGGCGCTAATGACGCAGCGAACTTCACGATGCCCGCGAAGAATGTGACCATTGAAGGCGCATTTGTTCGCAAGAGTGATGTGACTATTACCTACAACGCGGATAGAACCATGGGTATTGTCAATCCTGCAAGCCAATTGCTGAACCCGGACCTTGCATTAGCGGCAGGCGCGACAGCAACAGCGAATGCCGGCTATGAATTTGTGGAATGGCGGGAAGATAACGGGACATTCAGGACAAACACGGCAGGGCTTGTATTGGCGAAGCCTGACAATGGATGGGCAACTAAGAGCTACACGGCCTATTTCAGAGCGAAAGCGCCTGTGATTAACGAGGCGGCCTACGCGGTGGAATACCACTTCCAGAACGTGGATCAGAGTGGGTATACTGAAAATGCCGCTGCCCGTGTCAGCGGGACAGGCGCAATCGACTCCTTGGTGGCTGCAGATGGCTTTGTACAACAGTTTACCGGATTTACCTATGCGCGTAATGACGGTGAGAGCAACGGGCTGCATATTCTGGCTGACGGCAGCGCGGTGCTGAGACTGTTCTATGATCGCAACAGCTATCCTGTGTCTTACTTCTATACGAATACGGTTCTTCCGGCGGGTGTAACGGCACTGCCTGCACCGCAAAACGTCCTGTTCGGACAGACGGTAACCGTTGCCCCCAATGCGACAGCATCGGCAGCTACCTTTAACGGGTGGATTCGTGACGGGAAGGCAGCTCCTGAAACGTTCACAATGCCTGCGAAAGCAATAAACATCTACGGCGGGTTTGCCTTGATAAAAGCGCAACTGAACATCACCTACGCGTATGCCGATACCGGCGCACAAGCGGCCATATCGTACAGCACCACGATGAGTGTGGGTGAGACGTATTCAGTACCGTCGCCGATACTTGTTGGTTATGTTGCGGATGTTAAAACCGTAAGCGGCACGATGAGCGGAGAGGACGTAACACTGGTTGTTACCTACTCGGCGAGCGGAAGCAAACACTTTGCTATTATGGATTCGGATGTTCCGTTAGCCGGTATTGCTTCCAGAAGCGTTGGCGATTGTGCAGAATAGCACATACTAAACCCGAAAAAAGATAAAGACGACATCAGTCCCTCGGTTTCTGTAAGGAAACCGAGGGACTGATTGATATGCGCTGATTGCGCCTTTTGTTGCGGTAAAGGAAGGACAATGACGGTGATGCGGTATTTGAATTTAGGGTGGCCGTATAACATAAATGGTTGATTATTTCCAATGTTTCGGCGTATAATAAGGCGGAAAAGATTTGAAGTGAGTTGGTTTGAAGAATGCAGGCACTACATATTAAGGATTATATCGGCAAACGGATTCATATGATCGGCATTGGCGGATCGAGCATGTCAGGCCTGGCGCAGATGCTTCATGAAAAGGGCTACAAGCTGACAGGCTCGGACAACGCGGATGGCTATGCGATCAAGGCGCTTCGTGATTTGGGCATTCCCGTCACAATCGGCCACAAGCCCGAATCGGTACATGAGGCGGATTTGGTTGTTTATACCGCTGCTATTTTGCCTGATAATCCCGAGCGGCTTGAAATCGCGCGGCTCGGTTTGCCTGCCATGGAGCGGGCGACGCTGCTCGGGCAGCTGATGGAAGGATACCCTGTGGCTATTGGCATATGCGGCGCCCACGGGAAGACGACCACGACTTCAATGCTTTCCCAAATTATGATGGACTGCGATTTGGATCCGACAATACATATTGGCGGGCAGCTGGATTATATTGGCGGCAGCACGCGCATTGGCAAAGGTCCTGCTTTCTTGGCGGAAGCCTGCGAGTTTAACGCCAGCTTTTTGCAGCTTCGGCCCACCTTTGCTGTGGTACTCAATATTGATGAAGATCATTTGGATTTTTATAAGGACATTGATGACATTCACAATGCGTTCAGAGCGTTTTTGGGGTTGCTGCCCCCCGATGGCAAGGCCATTGGCTGGGGCGATGATGAACGTGTTAAAACGCTTTTAAACGCAATTCCGCAGGAAACGGAGCTGTATGGTTTTGAACCCCATAATCACTTTGTGGCGGCTGATTTGACTTATAGCGAAATAGGCTGTGCCGAGTTTGATTTGATGCATGAGGGGAAAAAGGAAGGGCACGTGAAGCTGCAGGTACCGGGCCAATTTAACGCGCTGAACGCTCTGGCGAGCCTCGTGGCGGCCTACCACTTGGGAGCGGACATGGACAGGGCTGTTGCCGCAATATCCGCCTTTAAAGGCGTACACCGCCGTTTTGAGCACACAGCCACCGTTGATGGCGTGAAGCTTTATCATGATTACGGACATAACCCGACAGAGATGAGAAACGCTGTTTCCGTGGCGAAAATGCAGCCCCATAACCGCCTGTGGGCTGTGATGCAACCCCATACCTACTCCCGCGTAAAGGCCTTGTTCAAAGATTATCTGACTTGCACGAAGCTGGCGGATATAACCCTGGTGACGGATATCTACGCGGCGCGGGAAAAGGATCCGGGGGATATTCACGCGGCGATGCTGGTAAAAGGGATGAAGGAAAAGGGCATCAATGCCATTTTAACGCCATCCTTTGATGATACGGAGCGGTATTTAAGGGAAAACTGGCAGGAAGGTGATTTGGTGATGACGATGGGCTGCGGCAATATCAACCTTTTGAATGACCAAATAGAGGCTAATTCCAAAAAATAGAATTGACATTCTCCGCGTCTTCCGGATTTATTTCGGAGGACGTTTTATTTTCGCCGAAGAGAAAGCCGAACATATCCGACAGAATACCATTGCTTTTTGCTTTCGCCTGCGCCACCTGCACGCTTTGAACGCCCTCCAATAGGATGCCGTTTTGCAACAGCTCGCTGTGAACGGGGATAACGCGATAGGTATAGACAGTGCCTTGAACTGCTTTTGTATCGGTATAATAAAGGGTTTCACCCGCCGCCCCCCAAAGCTCTGTTAAAATAAAGCTTTCTCCCACCGCATCCCGCTGGATGCGGTAGAGGGCATTATCCGCGGGTTGGATGACAAGCAGAGGCTTGCCTGCATCGTTATGGGTGACATAGAAGCTATTAGGAGTGCGCGGCGCGTTCCAAACATCGGATGCTTTCGTGGGGCGGTTTTGCTCTGAAAAGACCTCCGTCATGCGGTAATTTTCAGGAGTTAATGCTGTTGCCAGCATAGCTTCGCCGCGCCATTCGATAGACTTTTTATCGATTTGCAGGGAGATGATGCCGCCGGGTCTTTCAAAGCGCGGCTTTTCTTTCGACTTGTAGTAGACTTGAAAAAAATCGCGTACCACGGCGGCAGTGTTGTCGCCACCCGAGATACTGCCCGAGAGACGGTGGGCGCTGTCCGGGTTATCAAAGCCCATCCAGGCCGCAACGGAAAGCTCGGCGGTGTAGGCCGCCATCCAAATATCGCGGTTGCCGCCGCCTTGCATGTTGACAGTGCCTGTTTTTCCCGCCACGGGTACGTTTAAAGCGGAGAGTTTTGCGCCTGTTCCCGAGGAAGTAACGGATTGCAGCAGATCCGTCATTAAGTAAGCCGTCTGCGCGGAGAGGACGCGGCTGCCTTCGCGCCTGTGTTCATAGACCAAAACGCCGTTCGCATCCAAAATGCGTTCAATGAAATAAGGTGAATAGAAGATGCCGCCATTGCCAAAGGGCGCATAGGCCGCAGCCAGCTGTACCGGAGATACGCCATAGGTCATGCCGCCAAGCGCCAGAGCGAGGTTTGAATCCTTTTGATCCAGAGGGATGCCTACTTTTTTCAGATAATCGCGGCCTGCTTGGATGCCGATTTGTCCGAGAAGCGAAACAGCCGCTACATTCAGGCTATTTTTAAGAGCCGTGCGAAAGGTGACAGGCCCGTAGTAGGCGTTGCCGCTGTTGCGGGGTTTGTAGCCGTTAAAATTGGTGGGTTCATCCCTTAGAACGCTGGCGGGAGTGTAGCCAAAAGATTCGAGAGCGGGAGCATAGGCGACCAAGGGCTTTAACGAAGAGCCCGGCTGCCGACGGAGCTTTGTGGCACGGTTCAGACCGCGTTTGACAGTGTACTCACGGCCGCCTTCAATGGCACGCACCGCCCCTGAATGAATATCCACCACGGCCATAGCGGATTCGACCTTGGAACCATCCGCCGCATTTTGGGGGAAGACTTTTTTTTGATACTCTTCATCGGCGATGGTCTGCATGGCAGGATTCAATGTGGAAAAAACGTGATAGCCGCCCGCTAAGAGCGCTTCAGAGGAGATGCCTAATTGTATTTGTGCTTCATCCAACACAGCATCGACGAACCAAGAGTACTTTGTGGCGGCCTGAACGCCCGTTGTGAGCTGAAGCTCTTCCATGAGCGCTTCGTCGTATTTGTCCTGCGTGATATACCCCTCATTGAGCATGGCGTGCAGGATATATTCACGCCTGAATGCGTTGCTTTCGGGTGATTCATCCAAGGAATAGGCAGAGGGGGCTTTGATGGTGGCTGCCAGCGCTGCTCCTTCTAAGAGCGTAAGATCGCTTGCATCCTTTGAAAAGAAGGATTGCGCGGCTGCCTGGATGCCATAGGCGCCGCGGTTGAAATAGATGAAGTTCAGATACATTTCAAGGATTTCATCCTTGCTATAGCGTTGCTCCAGCATAATGGCCAGATAAACTTCCTCCAATTTGCGAGCGACGGTTTTTTGGCTGCTCAGATGGCTGAGCTTAATCAACTGCTGGGTGATGGTGGAGGCACCCTGGCTGTACTCGCCGGATTTTAGATTTTCAAACAGCGCACCGAAGATGCGCAAGGGATCAAAGCCGAAATGAGTATAAAAACGTGTATCCTCGGCGGCTAAAAATGCCTGTCGGACGTGCAAGGGAATATCGGAAAGCGGGACAACCATTCTGTTTTCGGTGCCTCTGAGAGGGGAGATGACCTCGCCGTTCTGATCAAGGATGGAGCCTGTTTTGGCAATATCCAGAATTTTTGTCATATCCAATGATTGCCAGGCAGCGACATCGAAAATAAAGTAAAAAGCGATGCCGCCAATCACAAGCAAACAAAGAAGAGAGAGCCCGATCCATTTCAGCCGATGCCTCTTTTTAGGTTGGTCCGGCACCCCTTGTTCTTTGTTTTTCATTGAAAAAGCCGCCTTTCTTGGTATGGTGCGCACTTATATTGCCCGAAAAGCATGAAAAACACACTTGAAATGCGAAGGCAGAAACTGCCTTTTTTATACTATTTCAGCTTTTTTGTTTTCATTTTTAAAAAGAGAAAAAGAGATTAAGCCAATGTTATTGTCTTATTCGCGATGCCCTCGCCAAAATAGGTATCATGCTCAATGAAGACCATGGTGGGTCGATAGGTTTTGATTGCTTCAAAAAGCTGCTCACGAAAGAGAATATCCATAAAATTTAGCGGTTCGTCCATGAGCAACAGCTGGTTATCCATCGCAAGAGCGCGGGCAATGTCCAGCTTTTTTTGTTCGCCGCTTGAAAGGGTTTCGACAGGCCTTGAAAGATGCGTGCCGTACAGATCGAACAGCCCGCAAATGCGCACAAAACGGGCGTATTCTTCCTTCGTTTTGAAAAAATCACGGGCGCTGCCATTTATATGGAGGCAGTGCTGGTAGGCGAAGGACATTTTCAACCCGCCGTGCCTGTAAATGCTGCCGCTTTGAGGGACAAGGCTTCCTTCGATGAGCTTTAGGAGCGTGGTTTTTCCTGTGCCGTTTTTACCGCGTATCCAAAGGATATCTCCGGCTTGGATGGCGCATGAAAAATGATTTATGATGGGCTTTACGCCGTAAGAAAAGCAGATGCGGCTTAATACGACAAGTGTGCCGCGTGCATCCATTTGGGCGAGAGCGAGCTTAGGCGCTTCTTCAAAGTTTTTTAAAAGGCCGCGCTTTTCATCCAGATTTTTTTGCGCTTTTAATTCTGCGGATTTGGCATGCCGCATAAGCGCGGCAGAGCGGGAATCATATCCGCGGGAAGTTGAACGGAATTCATAATGCTTGCCTTCCACGCGGCCGGACCAGTCACGTTTATCCTGTGCCAGCTTTTCAAGGCTTGATATTTCGCGTTCAAGACGTTCTTTGGTACGGTTTTCAAAGGCTTCTTTGAGTTCTACATTGTTTTTCCATGTAGCGTAATTTCCTTTTTCGATGGTGATATCGGATTTGTTGATTGCCATAATATGGTCTGTAACGCCGTCCAGGAGCATCCTATCGTGGGAAACGAGAATGAAGCCCTGTTTCTTTTTCAAATAGCTGAGCAGGGTTTTACGCGCCGTAATATCCAGATGGTTTGTAGGCTCATCCATCAACACATAGGAGTTAGGCCGCAGGAATAAGACAAGCAGCTTAAGGCGCGTTTGTTCGCCACCGGACAGCGTGGAAAAATCCCGCGACAAGAGGGATTCCGACATTGAAAATAATGCCAGCTCTTTTTTTATACGGCTTCTTGCGGAATAACCCTCCGCTGCGAGGTACGCATTATGCGTATCCGCATAGCGTGCGAGGGATTCCGCGTTGTTCAGCGCCAAATCACGCTCCATCGCGTTTTCCATGGTTCTTATTTGGCCGATGCTTTCCAGCATGACATCCAGCGTGTTTTGATACGGGGTTTCGAAATCGTAGGGGAACAGACACATGTTCATGTGGGAGGTGATGTGCCCTTTATCGGGCGATAAATCGCCTTTCAGAAGCCTTAAAAGGGTGGTTTTTCCACGCCCGTTGCGGCCGATTAATCCCAGATTCCAAGTGGTATCAAAGGAAAAGCTGATATCCGTGAAGATGGGGGTGAGATATTGCTTATAGGCAAAGTAAAGATGATTGATGCTGATTTGCGCCATATGTACCGCCTCCGTTTCAAAAAGCGCGCAAAAAAGAAGTATCCCCCGCAAAGGAGCATACGAAAAAAGCCTTTAAGCACATAAAACAGCCGCGTGATCGCGGTGTCCTTCGGTGGCTTAAAAGCTTCTTATCTGATACGCATTCTGTTGGGATACCTCGCATTCATAGATTGATTTTATTATAGCATATTGAGCAGTAAAGTCAACACAGGGGTGATTTATCTTAGGGATTGCCTATCTTTGATAATTGCGATATAATTCATGTGGTGGACGATACTGTTAAGGGGGATTTTCTTCTTGCGTAAATTGAGCATCATTCTGTTGGTTCTTGTTTTATTGAGCGGTACCATCCCAGCGCTGGCGCAAAACGAATATCATTTGGCGGGATACGAAGGCAATTCTGTGAACCGCGATTGGAACAGCAGCCCTTTTTTTGAAAGATGGGGAACCCTTTTTGACTTATCCTTTTCCTTTTCGCAATACGGTGAGTATACGGATTGGGAAAAAGAGATACAGGCTTATTTGAACGGCGCGACACTTCCCGACGCCCTTTTTAAGGCAGAGTTGAATATAGAAAACACCCTCGCGTTGCTTGAAAAGGGCTTGATTGTTGATTTAAAGCCCTTTATTGAAACGGACATGCCTAACTTGAAGGCGCTATTAAATGAAAACCCCGAATGGGAAAAGGACATCACGCTTCCGAGTGGTGTGATTGCGGCGCTTCCCGCGCTGACAAAGATGCAGCTTAACAACGGTATTTGGGTTAATACCAAATGGCTCGACAATATAAAAATGGAGATGCCCACGGACAAAGAAAGCTTTGAAAATATGCTGAGAGCCTTTAAAACGGGCGATCCGAACAAGAACGGCAAGCGGGACGAGATTCCACTGACATTTCTAGGCACATGGGATCTGAAATTTTTAGCGCATGCCTACGGGCTGATTGCCAATGATTACAATATCTATGTGGATGAAGGCGGCCAAGTGCGTTACTTGACGGAGGCCGAAAATTTCCGCGATTTTGTTCAGTGGCTCCGTGATTTGTATACGGAGGGGCTGATTGACGGGAACGGTTTCACCAACACTGATGCCGCACGGCAGGTGACGGATGAAAAGGCAGTTGTTCCCTATGGCATGCTGATGGGGACGACACCCGTCAACCTTCTGCCTGCCGCAGACATAAGTGTTTATATGCTGATGGAGCCCCTTGAGTTTGAAGGGCAAAAGGTCTACCGCGATTTGATTGGGCAGGTGGGACGCGGCACATTCGCCGTAACGAGCGCCTGTGAAAATCCCGGCGTGCTTTTAAAGGCCATTGATTACCTCTATTCTTTGGATGGCGCGATGCTTGCCACCGCAGGACTTGAGGGCACTGAGTATACGCGCGGGGAAGACGGACGCTGGCAGTTTATTATCGGTGAGGAAAGTGATCCTTTGGCACTTGTACGTGCCGCGACCATTGCGGATGGCGGAAATCTGCCGGGTTACAGCAGTGAAGAGATGCTTTTAAGCTTTGGGGATGAGAGCACGCGGGAGAATACACAGCGGTTTAAAACGCTGAATGAATATGCCCGTTTGCCCTATCCGCTGGTAAGCTTGAATTCGGAAACGCAAAAAGCGGCGGACGCGCTGCAAGAAACGCTTGGCAGCCTGTTTGAAGCGCGCCTGGGACGGTTTATTCTTTCCCAGACGGAGCTTGATGATGAAAACTGGAATGCTTTCTTGGATGAATTGAAAGCGAATGACCTGCAGGCTTTTCTTGCCATTTGGCAAAAGGCGCTCGATGAAAGATAAGGGGGGAGATACGAGGATGAACGGATACGCAAGGATGCTTCGCAATCTGAAAACCCCTAAGGTGATGCAGCGCTTAACAAAATTGTATGGCAACCGCGATGGCATGCTGGTTTCGCAGACGGCGCGCTATACGCGCCTGATTAAGCGGCATGAGGAATTGTTTGAAGGCAATGAAAACGATGTGCTGATGATCAGTGCGCCCGGACGCACGGAGATAGGCGGCAACCATACCGATCATAACAATGGCAAGGTGTTGGCGGCGGCTGTTAATTTGGATACCCTGGCGGCTGTTTCAAAGCGCGGGGATATGATAATCAATTTGCACTCCGAGGGCTATGAACCCATCCGATTGGATTTGAATGATTTGACCATGAAACCCGAAGAAGCGGGCACCACAGCGGCTGTTATCAGAGGTGTGGCGGCGCGCATGCAGCAGTTGAATTACTTTGTCGGCGGTTTTGACGCGGCTGTGACTTCTGAAGTGGCTTCAGGCAGCGGGCTGAGCTCCTCGGCGGCATTTGAGGTGATGGTTTGCGCGATTTTTGATATTTTGTTTAATGAAAACAAGATTGATTTTAAGCTTCGCGCCCAGATTGCCCAGTACGCGGAAAATGTGTATTTCGGCAAGCCCAGCGGACTTTTGGATCAGATGGCCAGCGCTGCCGGGGGACTTGTATTTGTTGATTTCAAGGGGGAAGAACCGAAGGTGAAGCCCCTCAACTTTGATTTTGCCGCTAAAGGCTATTCCTTGGTGGTGGTGAACACGGGCGGCAGCCACGCGAACCTGACGGAGAATTACGCGGCGATTCCGAAGGAAATGAAGGAAGTGGCGGCGTATTTTGGTGAAAAGGAATTAAGAAGCGTGCGACCCGAGCAGGTTTTAAACGATGTGGCGGCCCTGCGCGGGCAGGTATCGGAAAGGGCAATCATGCGGGCGCTGCATTTCTTTAATGAAAACGAGCGGGTCTGCAAGGAAGTGGAAGCCCTTGAAGCGGACGATATCGATACGTTCTTTGAAAACATTATCGCGTCCGGCCAATCCAGCTTTATGTTCCTGCAGAATGTTTTTGTGGATTTTGATGAACAGCCACTGTCGCTGGCGTTGTGCCTCACCCATCAATGGCTTGAGGGCAAGGGTGCCTGGCGTGTTCACGGCGGCGGCTTCGCGGGCACGACGCTCAATTTTGTGCCGACAAAGGATGTGGCTTGCTTCGCCAAGAAGATGGAGAAGATATATGGCCGTTACGCTTGCAATATCCTGGATATTCGTCCTGAAGGCGCGGCTATGATTGAACTGTGAGGTTGACAGGCATTTTTGATGGTGCTAAAATGATTTGCGGTTCCCGTTAAGTACATATTGCGATGAAGCTTCTTCGGGGCAGGGTGTGAATCCCTACCGGCGGTACAGCCCGCGAACCATTGGCATTTTACCTTTGGCCGAATCGGTGTAACTCCGATGCCGACAGTATAGTCTGGATGTGAGAAGAGCGGCAAACAGTTATGTGTTTTCGCCCCTGAGTGGCTTTTTAGATAAGCTTCAGGGGCGTATGCGTATATTTAGGAGGAAGAACATGAAAAAGAAAATGCTTTCTACGGTGGACATCACGAAAATGGGCATTTTAGCGGCATTGGCCGGCATTTTATATATGCTGGACTTTCCCATTTTTCCGGCAGTTCCGTTTTATAAACTGGATTTCAGCAATGCGGCTGTTATGCTGGGCGCTTTTGCCATGGGGCCTATGCAGGGCACGATTATTCTGTTGATAAAAGATTTAACGGGCCTTATGCATTCATCATCAGGCGGGATTGGCGAAGTGGCCGACTTTGTTATGAGTGCGGCGTTTGTTATCCCGGGAGCGCTGCTGTATCGGCGAAACAAGAGGCGCAAAACCGCATTGATCGGTATGATCATCGGGATTATGGGGATGATTATTGTCGCGGTGCTTGCTAATTACTACATTCTGATACCGGCCTTTGCTTCTTACGACGCTGTTGTGGGCTTGGGACGGAAAATGTTTCCTTCCATTACGAATATCTGGCAGTTTCTCTTTACGGTTACTTCGCTTTTCAATTTGGTTAAGGGCGCTGTGATTTGCGCACTGGTTTATCTTTTATACAAGCCGCTTTCGCCGCTTTTGCACGCGAAGAAGCGCTGATTGGAGAAAAATGATGCGCCTTAAAACCCATGATCCGCTGGAAACCAAAGCCTTTGGGGAAGCCCTGGGGCAGGTTTTGCTGCCCGGAGATACAGTACTGTTGTATGGGGAAATGGGTGCAGGCAAGAGTGAATTATCCCGCGGGATCGCAAAGGGATTAGGCGTAACCGGCCCTGTGCCGAGCCCGACATTCACGATTATGCAGCTTTATTCCGATGGCCGTGTGCCCCTTTATCATTTCGATTGGTATCGCATTTCCTGTGCGGAGGAGCTTTATGAAATGGGGCTTGATGAGTACCTGAACCGGGAGGGCGTTGCGCTTATAGAATGGCCTACGCAGGCAGTTGACGCGATTCCCGAAAGGCATCTGGCGATTCATATCGAAAAGCAGGCGGATGAAAACGAGCGGGTGTTTGAGATGACGAAGCATGGCGGGTTTGAATTGGATGGGGAG
>JGI994J12354_10003640_pt1 | contig 14304 bp, 5 predicted proteins | sample IntmicLarv3ML3BL_FD_12354 | JGI IMG/M metagenome (IMG submission 12354)
CGCTTCCCTTTGACCAGACAGATTCCGGTACTAAGATTTTGTTTGTGCCGTTAACACTTACGCCGGAGGTCTTTGATTTTACAGAAAATTCTCCGACTGACAAATACCGGCTTTGAAACATTGCCGACGACGTGTAAAGTGCGTCATAACCGGGTACTCCGGGATGATAATCAAGGAGCTTTACAACAAAATCACGCTGTGACTGTTTTATTGACGGAGCAGACAAGCTTGTATCATCATTTTCTTCATCACTGCTTGAGTCATCGCCGTTTTGCCCGTCATCACTGTCATCACCGCCGCCATCGTCATCGTCGTCTATCCATCCCTCCGATGACACTCCCGGTTCACCGTTTTCTGTATCGTCATCCGAATTGTTTTCGTCCGGATCCGGAGAAGAACTGTCTGACGGTTTTGACTCTTCGGACGGTTTTCCGGACGAGGAGGCATTACTTGATACAGGCGAGGGCGTACAGCCTGTTATCAGCGTAAAAAGGAACAGGAAACAAAGCAGCAGACTTATTGTTCTTTTGGGATTTGCGGTTATGTTTTTCATACTATAACCAATCCTTTCGCATTTATTTCCCGAAATTCTTAACGGCGTTCTTAAGGCTTGTTTCAAGGCTTTCTATAGCCTGCGCCGGAGTTTGCTGTCCCGAAGCGGCATCGCCTAAAGGACCGTGAAGACCTATGCCGTACAAATCTCCCACAGCGTCAACATATTCGGCAGTAACAGGATTTTTACCCATTTCCCCGATTTTTTTGAAGGTTGTAATAATATCCTTACTGTAAACCATATCGTAGTAATAATCCTCCCAGCTGAGAGTATTGTCTGCACCGATAAATTTGTCAAGAACCATCGCTATATCCGCGGGTTCGGAAACGGTTGCGGGAATGACAAATCCGGCACCGGGGATACAAGGCAGGAAGTCTTTGGACGGTGCGTCAGGACCGCTTGGGAAGGTTACTCCGCCCAATTTAAACTTCATAGCTGATGTGATTTCAGGAAAACGGTAGGTTTCAGCCCAATACATAGCAGCCTTTCCCTTTGCAAATTCCGATGCGGAGGTCATACCTGTTACCTTGGTGCTTTTGTCGTCTGTAACCATTTGCTTGAATGTTGTCAATGCATTTGTTGTGTTTTTAGAATTAAGTGTAACGCTGAAATCAAACCCTGTGCCGCGCTTGACCATAACTCCGCCGTTATACTGAATGAAGGTTTTTGCAAATTCGGCGATACCGATTGGACCCAGCAGACCGATAACATCGCCCTTTGTAGCGTCCCTGGCAATTTTTTTAAGAGCCTCCCAGTTCCAATTTCCTTCTTTTTGAAGCGTAAACAAATCGGGAAGGTTGTTAGCCTTGAAATAGTCAATATTATACAAAAGCATTGCGCCGGCAGGAGCGCCGCCCGTATTGCCGAAAAAGTATCTTTTTCCGTTAACCAAAGACAAATCGTTATGCTTTTTGCCGCCCCATTTGTCCTCGTTAAAATCAAACTGTTTAAGGTCGCTTACGGGATACAGCATATTCTTTTTAATCATGGGGAAGATTTTATCGCCCGAGGTATAAAACACGTCCGCAATCGGAGCGCCCGAAAGAATAGAAGGTATAACCTCTTTTTCGATAGCATCGGGGGTTTTGTATACATGTTTGATTTTACAGTTGTATTTTTTCTCGATACTTTCCTTTGTCTTCCAATAATCATTTGCACGCTGGTTTTCGCCCTTTTTAAGCTCCGGCCAGTTGACGATGTACGAAATTGTACGACCTTTTAAATCGCGCACGGACGTATCCTTTTTGTCTGTCGGAGTAACAGAGCTTGTTTTGCTTGAGGTTGTCTTGCTCGAGCTTGCTTTGCTTGATGAGGTTTTTCCCGATGAGGCATCTGAGCCGTTTGATTCAGAGCCGGCTTCTCCCGATTCCGTATCTTCGCCCGGGATATCTTCACTATCCTGTGAAACTATGCTTTCTTCTGAGTTTTCTGACTCTGAGCTTTCAGGCGCGGTTGTTTTCCCTTTGCATCCGGCAGCCGTTAAAATACTCAGGCAAAGGATAATAAGTAATAATTTACGAAGCTTTTGATTCATTAACAATCTTCCTCTCTTTCTTTTTGAGCGATATTACACATCCCGCGGAGGATAAAAGCATAATCGCCGACCATACAGGCGCAGAGCTTTCATCTCCGGTCTTTTTGTTATCTGTGGTTTTGTCGTCATCATCATTTCCGCCGTTATTATCGCTTGCAAATGTAATTTCTCCGGAATTGTCAGAATATACGGCAAATTCAGTGAAGCTTATTCCGGTATCCTCGCCCATAGGTCTTGAACGAATCAGTGAAATACTTTGAATGTTGGTCGGGTCTACACCGGATGTCGCTACGTCATGCATATAGACAATTACGGGATTCCAATCGGTTCCTGCACTGATTTCCTGTGAATAGGTTTGTTTTCCATCGGAAATCGCAAGCTCAAGAGAGGTATAGCGTGTGGAGGTCAGCCCAAAAGTCAGATACCCGAAAGGACTGTAATGCTTAAAATCAAGAGAGTAACCCAAAGGGATGCCGACTGTAAAATCATCAACCTCTGTAAGCGTTGTCAGACTCCAAACCCTTTTGCCGTTTATATGGTTTTCTCCGTCACTGAACCATTCGTATTTCCCGAAGTCGTATATGCCCGGCATCAAACGGTTACTGTCGTAGGATTCGGCGAACACCTCATTTTTTACATTTTGACTTAAGAGTCTTTGCGGTGAATTGCTGTATAATGCCATACCCGCAACCTTCAGAGTATCGCCTGTACCAAGATGCATTTTGGGGAACAAATCATAAAATTCAGAGCTTACAATAATTCCCGATACCCTTGTGCGGTCAAAGCTTTTGTCAGCAACTTTAAAAATTCGCATCTGAACCTCTTGCCATGCATCCTTTTCTTCAAGTAAAAAGGTTCCTTTTACAATTTTTCCGTCACCGTCAATCGCTCCTATTGTAATTCGCACATTTGCCTTTGACGGTTTAAGCCACATTCGAATAGCTGCCGTTTCATAAAAGTCGGTAATATCGACCGGTGCGGAAAAACGGTATGCTGCCGACCAATTTTTTGTTTCATCACTGTTGACTGTTATCTGATGAGCAAAGCTGTATCGGTCACCGTCGGAATCGTCTGTTTTTTGAACCGCGATACTTCCTGACATCTGCAATGTATCCGAAAAAGCTGTGTTTGCAAGAGCGTCGGCTTCGGCAGTGTAAGGATTTTCATATGCGAACAAATTATCATCATGCAAGCCTGTTTTAGGGGCATAATCTTTATAAAACATACGCATGTCCGCGAACTGGTAAGTTTCGCCGTCCTTCGGACTCATTCCCTGAAGCCAGAGAAAGCCCATCGCTTGTGTATTAATCGCCCCGGTATATCCCATCTCATTAAAAGGAATTTCGATATATGTCCATTCGCCGCCCTTTGGAACAATTATGGATTTTGCAATACCGCCCCTCCACGCCGAGTCGCCGATATGAACGGTCATACGGTAATTATCACGTCCCGAGGGCAGCTTAATCCACATTGAAAACCTCATGTCATCCCAGTACGGAGACATATCTATTGTCGAGCCTCCGCCGTTGCCGTAAATATACCAAAGTCCGCCTTTGCTCACATCGGTATAAACAGTTTGAACCGCACGCTCAAATGGTACGGCATTATCGGTTATCGGAATCATTTTGTGGGTCATACCATTGCTGTCGCCCGGATGCTCGCCTATTGCTGTGTTTTGCCACAAAACTACGTCTTTGTCCTCCATGCCCAATGCCGGTACCTGTATAAGCTTCGGCACGTTTACGGAGGCATAAGATATATCAATAATATCGTTATCGGAAAAGATATCAGGCGTATTGGCGTGAATCCTTATTTGCTCCGCTTTTTCAAGACCTTCAGCACTGCCTGTTACCGTAAGTCCGCTTAACGGTATATCATATGTATGCCATGCGCCGTCCATCGGAACGGTTACAGAAGCGGTCAGAAACCCGCTCCATGCCGAATCGCCGGCAGATAAAAGCAACTCTGTTTCCGCTCCGCTTTTTTCGGGCAGACGGACTTTTAAAGAAATTACAGATTTTTCGTATGTATTGCTTATATTAACGGTTCTGTTCAAATCGTCAGTCAGTACAAGCTGAGAAGCTCCGCTGTTAAAGCCCGCGCTGTCCTTGACGGTATATTTTAGATAATAGTCGCTTCCGTCCTTTGAGGAAGTGTTGCTGAGCATTGATTCCTGTCCCGAGAGTGTCGGCTGTACTTCAAATCCTGTATTTTCAAAAGACGAAAAAAGCTGTTCCTCATATACAAAATTTCCTCGTGTCACATGAATAGTATAGATTTTTTCAGTCACGCCGTCACTTGCGGTTACACGAATGACATAATCGGCACTTTCGCCTGTAAAGAGGTTGTCACCAATATCTCCGCTTATTGTCGAGCCAAAACGGGCGGGTGCCAGCGCCTCAATGGAAAAGGCGCTCATATCCTGAGGCGTTTTTATGTTGTATGAATATATATCGGGCGAAAAAGCGCCCAAAGGATTGCCGTTTATATTTATGGCGGCTAAGGACGCGTCGGATTGTTCCCTGTAATCGGCTGAAACAGTTGCATTTTTTATATCAATAACATCACCTGTGTCATATGTGTTGCCGCTGCCCATATTGTTATTGGACAAAACAAGCTTTAAAAGCTTTGAAGCATAGGTGCTGTCACCTGCCGGGAAAGAACTGCTGTCCAAAGCCACTGAAATTTCATGCCATTGACCGTCGCGCGGAAGAGGTTTGGTTTCTGTGGTCAAAGGTATTTCAATCCTGCTGTCATCGCTGTCGTTGACAAGATAAACAGAAAACACGCCGTTGCCTTTGGTTGTGCGAAGTGTCAGTGAAAGCTTAACGTTGTTTTGATTTCTCAAGTCTACGGTTTTATTGCGTCCTGTATTTGCGTCGTCAAACAGGCTTGCTCCTATATAGGGGTTGGCCGCACCTGCCGCATTTACTCCTCCCCAAAATCCACCGGTCAGTGTATAGCGCGCAAATGTGCCCTGCGTTTCCTTTTGATAGACGGGGGAACCCCATCCGGAGCTTCCGGCAATTACCGATTGACTGATAGGCGAGCATTGCCATATGGCTGTTCTTCGTGAATCCCGGTTAACTGTTATTTTATATATCTTTTTTGTAATGCCGTCTTCGGCTGTAACTGTCACATCAAAAACCTTTGTGCTTACGGTGAATTCCTGAAGTCCGTCACCCTCTGCCAAAGCTCCCGCTTGCGCTGCAACGGCTCCGATAGAAATGTGTGTGGCTTCATATGGAACGGTATAACTGTAAGAAAGAGTATCTGCGCTGAAACCTTCAACAGCAGTGCCATTGACCGACAAGGACGATAAATTGGCGTTGGTTGATGCGGCCTGAGTATAAATCAGCTGTGCGTCCTTGACATCCACGGTATCGCCGTTTGAAAACCAGCTTCCGCTTCCGGATGTATTCGGAGAAATTATTATAGTACCGAATCTTGCAGCGGCGCTGCTGTTCGTTCCCCATTCAAGGTCACTTATATCGACTGTATATTCATGCCATGCTCCGTCAACGGGAACCTGGTTTGCCTCGGATGTCAATGCAATTGATACACGGGTGCTGTCGTAATCATCACTTATGTAAAGCTGAAACCGACCGTTACCGCCGGTTCTGCGCAGCTTTACCGAGAATTTTAAAGATTCGGTATAGCTTGTGATATTCAAGGGTGTAACCCCTTTGTCGCCCCAAAGCTTAATACCGCAATATGGATTTGCGCCCCCGAATGCATTGACACCGCTCCAGCTTCCTGCACCACTCACTGTGTAGCGCTCAAAAGAGCCCTCCGCCTCGGATTTAAGTGATTTTGCAAATCCTGACATACCAAACGAAATATCATTTGAAGGCATCGGAGCTGCAGGAGTCTGGCTCCATACGACTGTTTCCTCTCCGGCTGCCATACTTGTTATTCCCGTCATGAGCACGGTGATCATAGCTGCGCACAAAAAAATCGCAGTTATTTGATGTATATATTTTTTCATAAATAGCCCCTTTCTTACTGGCTTGGCTTCATGTAAAATGATTTCAACATTTTCTATAACTATTTTATCATTTTTTTGCGCAAGAGTGACGGACAAAAAATTTGAAATACGGGACAAAATTTTAGATTGCCAATATTTTAATATGCAATTAATAATTGAGCACTATCCTTGCAGAGTATGGTGCAGTCCTTGCATTTATTCTTTCGCAAAATTAAGGCTGCCGCAAAACAATTTCCCCGTTTTGCGGCAGCCAATTTACAATTAACAATTAAAGAACAAAATAGCTGTGCGTTGGATTTGCGACATAAAAGCTCTTCATATCTCCGATTACAGCGCGAATTACGTGCAGGTTCAACCTGCTACTTGTAAACCTTCACCCAATCTACTTCCATAGATTGTGGATAATCGTCATTATACATGTCGCCGTACCAATAGTTATAGCCTGAATCTAACTCTTTTGCCGGAGCGTCAAATAAGGAAAACATCAGATATCCGGCTACGCTGCCATCGGGGGCGATATTGGTTTCGGAGAAAAAGAGCTTTCCGTCAACAAAGCAATAGATGGCGGTTTCTGTCCATATACAGCTGTATTCATAAAATTCATCTTCATCGTAATCCGGAATCTCATACTCACCTGATTTTGCTCCGCCTTCTATAACTACTCCGTTTTCATCCCAGAAATGAAGTGTACTGCTGGCCTTTCCCGTATTTTTACTTGGTCCGAAATTTTCCATTATGTCAATTTCGCTGCACCTTCTTACCTCGTCGGTATCTGTTGCTACAAAGAAATTGTCAGTTCCGTAAAGCCCTTGCGGCAAAAGCCAGAATGCCCCGTAAACACCGCCCAGCTTCGGAAGCTTGACCCTTGCCGTGAAAACACCGTACTTTTGCGAAAATGCGTCCTTACTGTTAACAATTGCGTGTCCGTAATCTTTCCCTTCATATGGGGTATCAAGAACTTCCGCTTTAAGTACCATTTTGCCGTTTTCAACTATTACAGAATCAGGTGTGCAGATTGAATATTCATTGTCCTGACGTACATCGCCGACCTCTATCGTCCAGACATTGCTGTCCAAAGCGTTTCCGTTAAAATCGTCCTCGAACGAAAGCGTCCAGAGGCTTTCATATTTAAGATAAATACGTTTGCTTATTTGTGTTGCAATATGTGTCGCTTCAAGGACAACTACTCCGCCTTTTGACCAGACGCTTACAGGAACAAGAACCTTTTTGTCTCCGCCAACACTGACTCCTGCGGTTTTTGAAACAAGCGTATATTCATTGTCTGACAGAGGTGTATCTGAAAATGCGGCTGTGGGAGTGTAAAGTGCGTCGTAGCCCGGAAGTCCGGGATGAAAATCTAAAAATTCTATCTGAAAGGCTTGCTGAGCATCAATACTTACAATATATCTTTTCATGATTACAAGACTTGTAACACTTAAAGCTTCAGATGTATCAGAGCATTTTGCGGCTGAAAGATATGCGCCGTCCAACGGGTCGCCTATACCAAGCAGATGCTTTTTGGTATCGACAATATCATCACCGTTAATTATTCCGTCACCGTTAACATCCATATAAATAACGATTTCATAAATAGTTTCCATGCCGTTTGCCATTGTTTTGACGATTGTTCCGGTGGTCAGCAGCTCAAAGCCGCTTATCGGATTTCCGTTTTGAATAACGGTTATAAATGAATTTCCTGTTGCCTCGGTTTCATATATCAGCTGTATGGCGGATGTGCCCGGAACAACTCCCGTAATTTCATTATTATTGTTTACATTATAGCTGCTGTCAAAGGTTATGGATTCACTGACTCCGCCGGTAATATTTATTGTATATGTTTTTGTAGTTCCGTCAGAAGCGTGTACAACGATAGGATAAGAGCCTGTGCTGTTTGCAAAAGTGCGCTCTCCCAAGCCTGTTGCAAAAGCATCTATGCTGCTGACGGTTGCTCCGATATTTACGATTCCGCTTGTATAGTGAACAGTACAGTCATATGACAATGTTTCAGGATCGAAATTCTTGATGTTTACACCGTTTAATGTGATATCTGTAAGGTTGGCATCATTTGACAAAGGTCTTTGGCCAACAAGTTTTGCGTCTTTGACATCAACGGTATCGCCATTCACAAAATAGTTGCCGTTCCCTCCGGTATAAGGACAAATAAACACCGTGCCGAATCGCTCAGCCGCTCCATTTTCGGTTCCCCAATCAAGAGCACTTATATCAATTGTGTATTCGTGCCATTCTCCGTCCGCAGGTATCGGATTATTAAGATTCAGGTCAATTTCGACCATATCGCTTTCCCAGTCGTTTCTGAAATAAAGATAATACTGTCCGCTTCCTCCGGCTCTTCGTATTTTAACCGAAAATTTCAAGGTGTCGGTATAGCTCGAAATATCCACAGATGAAATGCCTTTATCGCCCCAAAGCTCTATACCGCAATTTCGTGTCGCCCATCCCCAATAAGCGTTTGCGTTATCGGAATTTGTTACTGTATAACGCTCAAAATCACTATCAGATTCAGTTTCCACCGATTTGGTGTATCCGTATATTCCTGTTGAGCCGATGCCTTCTGTCGGTGTATGCTCCCAGACAGTTTCGTAACGGTCAGGCGCATATGCAACCGAAATTGTATATATTTTTGTTACAACTTCATTGGGAGCAGTTACAGCGACATTATATGTGCCTGTTCCATCGGCAAAGTATTTGATTCCCAAGCCTTCAATTACAGCACCCTCATGAGTCGGCAATGCGCCAATGTCGATGGTGCCGTCTACGTATGGGACAGTGACACTATATGTTGTTGTAGCTGCGTCAAAGTTTTTAACGCTTACTCCATTAACAGTCAAGTCGGAAAGAGTTGCGTCATTTGATGTTCCAATCAGCCTTGCATCCTTGACATCAATCATCTGAGAGCCGATAGCACCGGGATTATACCAATTGGCACGAGGAGCAATAACCACGTTACCAAACCTTTCAGCGGCACCAATGTTCGTCTCCCAATCAAGCTCGCTTAAATCAATTATATATTCGTGCCACTCATTGCCTCCCGGAATCGGATTATTTTCACCGTAAATATTCAAAACACGGGCATTGTCGAAATCATTATTTAAATAAACATGAAACTGACCGGTTATTCCGCTTTGGCGCAACTTGACAGAAAGCTTTAGAGAATTGGTATATTTCGTAATATCCAACGGTACTACGCCTTTATCTCCCCAAAGCTTAATGCCGCAGTACGGAGTTCCCAATCCGCCATTGCTGGCAGCACTGGCGGCTCCGGCATCGGTAACTGTATAACGCTCGAAATCATCTGCTTCCCCGGTTTCCAGTGACTTTTCAAAGCCTTCCATTCCGTGTGAAATACCGTTATCATCCGTCGGTGTTTGCTCCCAGATAGTTTCAACCGGAATCGGAGAAGTATAGACGAGATTTGCATCCTTGACATCAAAGGTGTCATCTAACTTGAAAAGACTTCCGTTGCCTTCCGGATCAGGAGCAATCACAACAGAACACAAGCCCTCGCGAAGTGCCTGGTGGTTTGCCCAGTCCAGCCCGCTCAAATCAACGTATACATCATGCCATTCACCGTCATCCGGAACAGGATTGTTTGCCGAATCAGTCAAGGTGATGCTCAACTCATTTGACCTGTAGATATCAGCAAGATATATAACAAACGCTCCGTTTCCGCCTGTTCTGCGCATTTTTGCGGTAAAGTAAAGAGTATCTGTTTTTCCGACAAGACTTACGCTTGCCGCTGCGGCATTGTCAAGGTCACTGAAAAGACATGCTCCGACAAAGGGGTTTGNCGAACCGTTACCCTCAGTATTTATATCGGTCGCATCTGCAGCGGTAAAGCGTTCAAAATCTTCAGGCGCAGAGGTAACAATACTTCTTTCCCATCCGTGCATTCCGTGACTTACAGCATCGTTGCTGCTGTGTGTCCAAACTGCTTTGACACGGTTTTGCGCACATGTAACCGAAATCGTGTATATTTTTTGTGCAATTCCGTCGGGGGCGGTTACAGTAACATAATATGTGCCTGCTCCGTCAGCAAAGACCTTGCTTCCCAGACCTTCAATTACTGAATTCCCCTGAGTTGAGATTGCTCCAATCATTACTGCTCCGTCTGTATATGGAACATTGCAGTTATAGATTCCTGTTGCGGCATTGAAGCTTTTGACACTTACCCCGTTAAGAGTGAGTGCTGAAAGTGTTGCATCGTTTGACAGCGTAGGAGTATAGACAAGATTTACGTCCTTGACATCAAAGGTGTCATCTAACTTGAAAAGACTTCCGTTGCCTTCCGGATCAGGAGCAATCACAACAGAACACAAGCCCTCGCGAAGTGCCTGGTAGTTCGCCCAGTCCAGTCCGCTCAAGTCAACAGATACATCATGCCATGCATTGTCGTCCGGAACAGGATTGTTTACCGAATCGGTCAAGGTGATACTCAACTCGTTTGACCTGTTGGTTCTGGAAAGATATATAGCAAACGCGCCGTTTCCGCCCGTTCTGCGCATTTTTGCGGTAAAGTAAAGAGTATCTGTTTTTCCGACAAGACTTACGCTTGCCGCTGCGGCATTGTCAAGGTCACTGAAAAGACATGCTCCGACAAAGGGGTTTGCCGAACCGTTACCCTCAGTATTTATATCGGTTGCATCTGCAGCGGTAAAGCGTTCAAAATCTTCAGGCTCAGAGGTAACGATACTTCTTTCCCATCCGTGCATTCCGTGACTTGCAGCATCGTTGCTGCTGTGTGTCCAAACTGCTTCGACAGCTGCAGACACCGAAACCGGAACAGCCCCAAGCATTGTAAAAATCAATGCCATGCATAAAACTACCGCCGTTGTCCTGTACATTCTTTTTTTCATAAAGTAATCAATCCTTTCATGTTATGACGTATAATGTCTGTCAACTTGTAAAAGTGGGATTATTTGGTAAACTTATCGCATTTTCCATCTTAATGCTATCATTTTTTGCACAACAATGACGGACAATTTCAAGAAAATAACGGACAAATTCTTAGGATTGGATAAACTTATATAGACATTCATTTTTAATGATGATACTATATACAAAAAAGAAAGGAGCTTTAAATGCACACAAACAAGGATGCTTTTTTTGAAGAAATACGTGACGCTGACAATAATATATCAATTCTTTATCAGCCTAATAAAATGGCAAACTGCACAAGCCATTTTCACTCTAACATTGAGATAACATATGTGCAAAGCGGATTGGTTTTAGCAACGGTAAATGATGATATCTATACCTTGACTGAGGGAGACATATGTCTGTCATTAAGTTATGAGGTACATTCAATTGAGGTTCCCGACGACTGTATTTGCTATACTTTACTTATTCCCGCCGACATAGCGCCTGATTTTATAAGCATTACCTTTGAGAAAAAACTTTTATCCAACCGAATTTCCCGTTCAAAGGACAGTTCGGTAATCCACAAGTTGTTACTGGAGCTTTTAGAGGGCGGAAATATCCTGGCGCAAAAGGGACGGGTTTACTTGATTTTAAGTATGCTTATAGGCAGCGTTACCTTAACCGATGCTCCGAAATCACAGACAAAGGGGCAGATTATTGCCCCTGTTCTTGAATATATCGGAAGAAACTATCGAAACGATATCAAGCTGTGCGATGTGGCAAGACATCTCGGCTATACCGACACCTATTTATCTACTGTTTTTAATTCCACGCTTAAATGCAGCTTTAATCAGTACCTTAATTCCATACGCATACGGTATGCATTCCCATTGCTGGTAGCCGGAAACAAAAGCATTATGGAGATTGCTATAGAATCGGGATTTAACTGCACAAAAACCTTTGTGCGAGCCTTTAAAAAGATTTATAACGTTCCTCCCAGAGAACTTATCGGCAATCATACCTATGGAATTTTAAAGGTGCTTATAGGTACCCCGTCCCAGTCCACAGTCTTCGAGTCAACCATCACTCTTCTTCAGGACGGAAACTGGCATTCGGTAGAAATTCCAATGAGCCAGTTTTTGTCAAATGATTTTTCCAGCGCCCCTAATATGGTTGAGTATATACACCTGAAAGCCGCCAAGGATTTTCATTTAATCAACGGCAACTGTATAGATATATCCCATATAAAAATTGTAACCATTGATGAGCGCGGACATTCGGTTAATCTTTGGGCAAATCACGGTATTTGTACCGATTCTGTTACACGGGCAAACAATAAATGCATGACGGTTCAAACACTCCAAAGTGAAGGCAGCATGTTTTTGAGATTTACTCTGACCAATGCCGATATGTTCAACTCCTCCCTGTGCGGAATTCGCATATTTGATGAAAAAGACGGCGTTGCCGAATCCTTCGGACATCTTGACAAAAGCTGGATTTTGATTACTTTACGGCTTCCGAATAAAATGTCCGGAAATTTTCAGGACAGCAATAATGTTAAATGATAATAATTTTTATAAAGAAAGGGTTTTGTAATTATGAATCAATGTATTAAAAAGTATACCGATGTAAGAGGCTTTAATTTTCACGCTGACTGGGGGTTCAGCGGAATAGACTTATGGCTGGAAAATTTTAACCCTGAACGCTACCGTGAGCTTATAAAAAACGGAAAACAGCATTTCCCGGGAATGACTGCGCTTCGCATCTGGCTTTCGTTCAGCGCGTGGTGCAAAAATCCGGCGCTTTGCCTTGCTAACATGAAAAAAGCGGGCGAAATTATTTCAGAGGAAAATCTTGATTTTATTCCCGTTTACTTTAACGGCTGTTTGGGTGTTCCTCTTTTTGATGTGTTTACCGCCGAAACTCTTTTCGGTCAGCGGCAATACACCGATTTTAAGTTTTTTAAAAAATATGTTAAGGCGGCGGCAGACTGTTTTAAAGGTCAGCGTGTTTTAATGCATGATATCGCTAACGAACCCTTTAATAACGTCGGAAACGTGCAAAGCTTTATCGAAATTGTCCGCGATTTCATGGAAATAATGGCAAACGAAATACGAACGGTTGATGACCGTCCGATAACTGTCGGGTCTCAGGGCTTTCCATGGCAGGACAAAGCCGGAATGACCAGCAACAGCAAGTGGCTTGACATCGACCTTCTTAATCCTTTTGTCGATGTTATTACACTGCACGCTTATTATATTCCTCCAAAACCGGAACAGCTGCACGAGGACGAAATACGCGAGGTGTTGGGTTATATTGACACGCTCGGAAAACCGACCATTTGCACCGAATGCTGTTGGTTCGCCGATACAGACGAAGAGCGTGCCGCACTTGTAAAGCATGACCTTGCGCTGTTTAATAAATTAGGTCTTGGTTTTTGTGCCCATGCACTCCGCGAAAGTCCTGTGTTTGACCTTCACCCGATTACTGATGCTGATGATAACAGCGGCGTAGGCGGAGCTTATATGGCATTCATAGATAAAAACGGTGATATCCGAAAGGGACATGAAATTTTTAATGACTACACAGTAAAGTAACAATTCATATCATAAATGGAGGTATAAATTATGTTGTACACCACTAAAAAAAGAGTTCTTTCCCTGGTCATCGCAATTTCTTTGCTGACAGCTTTGCTTTTCATCCCGGTTGTTACCGTAAATGTCAGCGCCGCGCCTGCCGGCTCGGAACTGATTTTTGATTTCGGAAGCGCCGGATGGAGTTATAAAAGAAACGCAACCGAAAGCGCTGTTCCAAGCGGCGGCTTTGAAATTGATTCGGCGTGGACAGATAACATTAAGCTTCCCATGGGCTTCGGGGGCGGCAAAATACCTGCAAATTTAGTGAATGGAACAACAATACCGGGAGCAGGTAGCACAGGCAATTTGTTGCTTCAAAAAAACATTGATATCGGAAGTGTATCTCAATACAGCGGCTTTACTGTTGATGCAAGAGTCGATGACGGAGCGGTAGTTTTCATAAACGGAATAGAGGCGGCTCTTCTTAACGCAAACACAACCGGATCATCGGCAAATTTCGGATATTCTCCTGCCGGAACAGTTGGCGATCCATTTAACAACGGAGAACCATCTGTTCAAAACAATGTGCCTGTTTTAAAAAGTTTATTTGTAAACGGTGAAAATACGATCACAATTTTGCTGTTAAATCAAGGCTCAGGCAGCTCGGATATTTACTGCGATATAAGCCTCAGCGCAGCGCCCGCAACTCCGGAGGGAACGTCAATCGCTAAGGGTGACGATTGGTTTTGGCTGAAAAACGGCACGGGGAGCGCAT
>JGI994J12354_10003641_pt1 | contig 14296 bp, 12 predicted proteins | sample IntmicLarv3ML3BL_FD_12354 | JGI IMG/M metagenome (IMG submission 12354)
TTCTCTATCCAATCTTCGAGAGCTTCAACAGTTTGCTTCTCGTTAGTAACTGTATCCATTTATTCCCCTCTTAACATTAGTTTGTACTTGTATATAATGCTTTTTATGTGACCCATTCTTACTTCTCCTTTGCTGACTTATATAATGCAAGTATCAGAAGAGCTACGATCATGATCGCAAAGATCCAAGCATATTTTTCGTACGATACGGGATCAGCATCATATTTTTCTTTGCTGAAATCCATAGGCATATTGAAAGGCCAGTAAACAACACCGTTTTCCAGATATGTGCCTCTTACGTGATCGGAAAAGAAAGTATCCGCGCCCATTAGGAAGTATTCATTTCCGCGACCGTCATTCCATGTCACGTCAATTCCGTACCATTTATCGTTATCCATTTTTACGTAATTCCAAGCGTGACCTTCGGTACTGGGAAGTGCTGATCCTTGGTCCATTAAACACTCGATACCCTTCTTTTCACACAGCAGAAGGAATGCTTTGGAGTAGCCGTCACACACGGCACGATTCGGTGATACAAGGGCACCGTAAGCATCATGGGCAAAGGGTGTCGTCGTAGGAGACACCGTTTCGGTCTCATATGTCACCAGATTGGTAAGGTAGTTGTTTATATCTTCCACGATCCCACGTGCGTCTGTGCGTTTGGTCGAGAAGGCATCGATCGCTTTGATCAGAGCATTTATTTTTTCCTGCAATTCATTCACGTGAGGTGTTGAAGGGTCATCATCATAAGCTGGATTGAGATCGACTTTGGTATTTATCTCAAGCAGGGTTGAGGTATCACCGCTCGTTGAGACAACGGCATCGAACGAGATGTTACTGTCGCCCCATGTCCAATATGCCATTGGTGCACTAAGTGCAAGAGCGGCGAATACATTATTTTTCATTTTGCTTACAACTTTGGCGATATAATTCCAATCGTCATCTCCCGATGCGCTAACCTTTATGGGCAGATCTATAAGGATCTCCCTTTCATCAAGTTCCGCTGCACAAATGGCATCGAATATTGCTTTTTCGTTTTCATCCAATTGGGTGTAGTAACTGAATGTCTCTCCCTCCGCGTCGACCTGATACGGTACGAGGAGGAATAAGAACGAAGCAGCCAACACGACCGCCAATATACCTAGATTATATTTCATGGAGTGTTCGCTACTGTTCATGCCCCCCGCGTATTTAAAGTCCTTGCACAATCCTCGGTTGGTCCGCGCTTAACCATAAATAAATCAAGGTTGTTGGAGAAATGCCATGAAGATAAGTGAACTCGACATCGATCCGAAATTAGCGGATGCGCTGATGAAAAACGGGTTCTCGGAGTTACATCCTCCGCAGGGAGATGCGATACCCACGGCATTGAGGGGGCGGAATCTGGTTGCCGCGATACCGACCGCGAGCGGTAAATCGCTGATCGGATTCATTCCCGCGATCAATATCATTCTGAAAGAAGGCGGAAGGGTATTGTATATCGTACCGTTGAAAGCTCTCGCATCGGAAAAAAAAGACGATCTGGACAAATTCGCTCATCTGGGGATAAAAGTGATGATGAGTTCCGGAGACCTTGATTCCGACGACAGTAAACTTGCCGATGCGGACATAATCGTAGCGACATCCGAAAAAGCCGATTCGATGATACGTCACGGAAGCAGATGGATGGATGACGTTAGGTTGGTCATTGCAGACGAGATACATCTGATCCATGATCCGGGAAGAGGTCCGACGCTGGAAGTGGTTTTGACCAAGTTGATGAGACGGAACAAGAATATGCAGATAATCGCACTTTCCGCAACGATCTCCAATGCGGAAGACCTTGCGGACTGGTTGGACGCGAAACTAGTTACGAGCGATTGGCGCCCCATACCTCTCAAAGAAGGGGTGTACTACAACGGGGAGATAAGTTTCGATGACATGTCCTCGATAGATGTGCCAGACGTGAAGGAACAGATATGGGGATTGATAGAACAGATAGTGAAAGAAGGCGGACAATCGTTGGTATTCGTCAACACAAGGAGATCCACGGAATCACTCGCCGTAAAATATTCGAGCAAGATGAAGGCCCTTGCCGGGAGAGAGCTTTCTCAGAAGGAGATGGATATTCTGGAAGGGGACATCGAGGCTACAGCGGTCGGTAAGAAACTTGCAACCTGTGTGCAGTGCGGTATTGCTTTTCACAATGCCGGATTGACGTACAAACAAAGACGATACGTCGAGGACAATTTCAAAAGCGGATTCATCAAATGCATAGTTGCAACGCCAACATTGGCCGCGGGAATAAATCTTCCCGCAAGAAGGGTGATCGTAAGGGATACACACAGATTCGAGGCCAATGCGGGAAATGTCCCCATCTCGGTCATGGAGGTCAAACAGATGTGCGGCCGCGCGGGAAGACCCGGATACGATCCGTACGGCGAAGCGGTCCTTATAGCGAAAAGTTATGCCGATTATGAACATTTGATGGAAGATTATGTCATGCATGACACGGAAAGATTGACATCGAAGCTTGGTAACGAGACGATCCTAAGAAGCCACATTTTGGGATTGATCGCAACTGGAGATGCAGATTCCGAAGAAACGATAGTGGGATTCATGCGCGATACGTTCTTTGGAAGCACATCTCAGCTCTACGGTATCGAAAGCGTTGTGGAGAACGTTGTCGATTTTTTGGTCAAGGAAGAGATGGTTAAGAGAGAAGGGGAGACATTAAGGGTCCTTCCCTTCGGAAAAAGGATATCCGACCTGTACATAGACCCGAAATCCGCAGTGATGCTGAGAGATGCCGTAAGAAAGATGAAGGACACCAGCGAAGCTCTCGTGATATTGCATGCGGCGGCATCGACCCCCGATGTTATGGGACTCTATCCGAAAAAAGCGGACACGGAAAGACTCAACAGCATCAGTATCGAATATGAGGATGATTTTCTCATTGACGCTGATGAAGAGAACGATTTCATGTTCGAAAGTTTCCTAAGCGATCTTAAGGTCGCTGTTCTACTCAACGATTGGATAAACGAGATCAGCGAAGAGGAGATAACTCTGTCAATGGGGATAGGACCGGGGGACATAAGGTCCAGGGTAGATATGGTGGATTGGCTCCTTTATTCCATGAATGAAATAGCATACATATTCAGGCCGGAGGCCGCCAAGATGATCCGGCCGTTGCTGACACGCGTCAAATACGGAGTGAAGGAGGAGTTGCTGAGTCTCGTATCATTCAGGGGCGTCGGAAGAGCCAGAGCCAGAATTTTATTCGATAACGGGATCAGGAACAAAAGCGATGTCATTACTGCAGACCTTGAAATGATATCCAAATTGCAAAGGATAGGCCCGGTCCTCGCAAAGAGCCTGAAAGACCAAGTAGGAAGCTCGGCAGAGATGCCGAGGGATGCCCCTTTTACCGAAGAAGATGAGTACGCCATGGAGAAGATGGCGGAAGAGTACGGAGGAAAAGGTTCCTCCGACCCTCAGAAACAATCCCGTATGTCGGATTTCTGATCACTTCGAGAGTATCTCTTCCACTGCCTTTACGGAATTCTTACAGCTTATCGGCGGAGGGGAGTTCTTGATTATCGTGTCCGGATCCTTCAGACCGTTGCCAGTACAGATGCAGACCACTTTTTCATCCCTGTCGACGATACCCATTGCCTTGAGTTTCTTCAGTCCCGCGATCGATGCGGCAGATGCCGGTTCTACGCAGACCCCTTCCTTCCTTCCCAGAAGCTGCTGTGCGGATATGATCTCATCATCGGTCACGGTGACAGAGTATCCTCCGGTATCGTAAATCGCATGAAGGGCCTTCCTTCCGCTTACGGGATTACCGATGCGTATTGCGGTAGCAATGGTTTCCGGGTTCTCCTCTGGAACGAAGTCCTTCTTTTTGGCATCGAATGCTTTCGTCACGGGTGCGGAACCTTCCGCCTGAATTCCGGTAAGCATAGGGATCTTATCTATCCATCCGACCTCTTTCAGTTCCTGTACGGCCTTGTATACCGCCCAGATATTGGCGGCGTTACCAACAGGGAGTATTATTCTGTCTGGAACATTATAATTCAATTGGTCCATTATCTCGAAAAGGACGGATTTCTGTCCTTCCGGGCGGTAAGGATTGATGGAGTTCAATAAATACAGTTTCCTTTCTTCCGCCATTTTTCTTGCAAGGTCCAAAGCATCGTCGAAGTTGCCGTCGATCGAAAGCACTTTTGCTCCAAAGAACAATGCCTGAGCAAGTTTACCTGCTGCAACCTTTCCAGAAGGTAGGAACACAGCACATTTTATTCCCGCTTTTGCGGCATATGCTGCGAGGGATGCGGATGTGTTGCCTGTGGATGCGCATCCGACGACCTTCGCTCCCAATTCTTTCGCATGGGATACACCGACGGTCATTCCCCTGTCCTTGAAGGATCCCGTGGGGTTGAGGCCTTCGAATTTCACATGAAGGTCCGGGACACCAAGCTCTTTGCCCAATGCTTTGGTGTCGTATAGAGGAGTTCCTCCTTCCTGAATGGAAACTATGTTGGGTTTCTCAATGGGCATGAAAGGAGCATATCTCCATACTCCGATTGGTGCGGAGCGGAGATCCTCGGGCTTCATCTCCTTCACAGGTTCAAGATCCATCTTGACCGTGAGGAGTCCGTTGCATTTCGGGCACGTGTTCACGTACGGGTCTTCTACATCTGCACCGCAATCCCAACATTTGATCTTATGATATGCCATTTTAAATCCTCCTGCAGCCTTCTCCGCATTCCGTTATCCAGGTATCGCAACCGATCCCGTTGTTACTGTAAAGGTCTTTGATACTTTTTGCGATTATGTTTCCGTCATGGGTGTTCTTGTCGTAGAATGACATAACACACGGACCGGATCCGCCAAGGAATGATATCAAAGCGCCATGCGACATTGCAGTCGATTCCGCTTCTTTCAACAATGGGACGAGATGTGTTCTGGCAGGTTCGAACACAGCATCTTTTACAGACCTTCCTATGAGCTTCAGGTCGCCGGTGACCATTCCGTAAACGAGAGTGGAAGCGTTTCCTACATGGAACACAAGGTCCTTCACGGAAACCTCTTTCGGTAATACTTTCCTTGATTCTATCGTTGGTACCATAACGCCCGGAAGGGCTACGACCACGCCCAAGTCCTTGGGGGGAGTGATCTTTATGACCTCAAAGGGTTCGTATGATCTGATTATCGTGAATCCACCGAGGATACATGGAGCAACATTGTCGGCATGGAATCCTCCCGAAGTGACGTCCTCCGCATGGGCGGCACAAAGGATCAGTTCAGAAGTGGAGAGTTTTTCTTCGCATAGGAGATGGGCTAAATACGCGCCTCCCGCAGCCGATGCACCCGAAGAACCTATTCCGCTGCAGGGCCTGATGCCTTTCTTGATCTTGATCTCTATCCCGAAATCTACATTGCATCTTCTCAGGACCTCGCCCGCGGCGATCCCGACGGAATTGATCGAAGGATCGCAAGAGATCGTTTCCGACCCCGGACCGGTGATCTCACTGATTATGATCCCCTGAGGGATCTTCCTTCCCTCGATGATATCAAAAGGTTCTTTAAGGGCAAGTCCGAAGGTGTCGAAACCAGGACCTATGTTAGATGTGGTCGCAGGTGCCGCAATTTTGATCCATTCGCCGGTCATTGTAATGCTATCCCTTTGTTCCGTACAACAATTTATTTGATAAAGTTTGTTAATGTATGGTGTGCAGCTTGAGAAAAATACGGGGTTAATACAGATGAGAAATGTCAAGATCATCGGGATGTCGGGAGATACGGATTATGATAGTATCCTGAATCATTTCATAGGTCTCGGTGGCGATGTTATTTTGTTGGACCCTGACATGGTTTGCGGAAAGGGTCATTTGGTATCCGCGGTGATGCACGCAGAAAGGGCATTCAAGAATGGGACCAACAGGTCGAAGAATGTTCTTACCGAAACGATACTTTATGCCGCAGGGGAGAGGCAAATATCAAAAGCCCTCGAAAAAATGAGGCCGAAGAAAGGCAGAAAAGAGATGGCGGCCATGATATTCGATGTGAACGACATCTTATTGGACAAGATCGGAATGGAAAGGCATGATGAATTGTTGAACGCATCAGAGGAAAAAGCCAGAAATCTCGGAGTAGAAATGTACGAAGGAGTATCTGTCGAAGATGCGGTCTTGGAACATGTGGCTCTTTTGGATCTGATGAAACAATGAAAATAAAAATGGTTCACAGGCCGTTGTACGGCCTGTGAAGTTTCAATCGGTTTAATATTTGGGTACGAATTTGAATCCGTAGTGGATTACACCCGAGGAACCGTCGGCATCAAGTTTCCTTAATACCGCACGTACGGGAAGCCCGATCTCGAGTTTGTCCAAAGCAACATCCGCTACCTGTCCCGCTATCAGCACATCGTCCTTCGTTTTGACGAATGCCACGGCGTAAGGTTTCAGGGCGCTGTTGCGGTCTGGAGCCTCATGGATCACAGAGAACGAGAATATCTCTCCCTCTCTGGCGATCTTCACGTTCTCTATCTTCCCGATGCTTTCTCTGCGGCATTTCGGGCAGAAATCACGCTTCGGGAAATAGACCTTTCCGCAGTTGCAGCATTTGGACCCTTCCAGATTGTATCTGCCGGGTATCTCTCTCCATTCTTTTGCTACCGATGCCATCAGACCGCCTCCATTATGCTGACCGTAACAGATGAACCTGTTCCGCCGACGCTTTGCGCCAATCCGTATTTGGCGTTGGCAACCTGCCTCTTGTCCGCGGTCCCTCTGAGTTGTTCAGTGATCTCGACGATCTGTGCAACACCGGATGCTCCGATGGGGTATCCTCTTGCTTTCAGTCCTCCGGACGTGTTGATCGCAACCTTTCCGGATCCGACCTGCGTAGCTCCGCTGAGGAATGCTTTTCCGGCCTCTCCTTTCTTATAGAAGCCAAGATCCTGAAGTGCCAATATGCCTGCGATGCTGTAGTCATCGTGTATCTCGGCGACGGAGATGTCTTTGGCTGTAATGCCCGCAATATCGTACGCGTGTTTTGCGGCCGAGGCGGTTGCTCCGAATGTTGTTATATCGGGTCTCTGGAAAAGAGCCAGAGTGTCGCTTCCTTGAGCAACAGCGGAAACTTTCACGTAGTTGTCGGTGTGTTTCTTTGCTTCCTCGAGAGGACAAAGGACAACTGCTGCCGCTCCGTCAGTGATGGGGGCACAGTCGAACATTCCCAGGGGTTCCGCCACGGGTCCCGATTTGAGAACGGTCTCCAGAGGAACGGCCTTCCTGAATTGTGCGCTTGGGTTCAGTGCACCGTGGAAGTGACTGTTCACCGCTACCGATGCGATCTCTTCGCGTGTTGCTATTCCTTCATGCATGACCCTTCTTGCGATCATCGCGTACAGGGAAGTGAGGGTAAGGCCCATGCTTGCTTCCCATTCCGAGTCTGCGGTGGCATCCATAACAGAGTTGATCGAAGCATCGTCAAGATCCGTCATCTTTTCCGCTCCTCCGACGAGGACTGTGTTATGCATTCCTGAAGCAACTGCCATGACCGCCTGCCTGAAGGCAACTCCTCCCGATGCTCCTCCCGCTTCCACTCTGGTTGCGGGGATGTGGTAAGTGGCCATTCCCGAATAGTCTGCGATGAGAGCGTCGATATGCTGCTGGTTGATGAAACGGCCCGCGGACATGTTCCCTATGAACAGTCCGTCGATCTCGCTTCCCGACAGGTGTGCGTCCTCTATCGCTTTCATTCCTGCTTCTATGCCGATACTTCTGAAGGATCTGTCCCAAAGTTCTCCGAATTTGGTCGCTCCGACTCCTATGATTGCTACATCTCTCATTTCTTCACTCTCCCGGCATAATGATCATGTTCTTGTGTTTGGTGTACATTCCGTAGTCGATATAGACCGGATTTTCCATGACCTTCTCGATCGTCGGGGCGTTGTCTCTCTTGAAGTTCTTGATCTCGTCAGTCACTGTGATGTCGAACGAATCGCTTCCCGCACCGGATCCGTAGGATGTTACGAATATCCTGTCTCCCGGTTTCGCTTTGTCGAGGATGGCGGCCAATCCCAGAGGGACGGCTCCGCTATACGTGTTACCGATGTTCGGAGTCAGTAATCCCGTTTCGATCTGTTCGGGCGTGAATCCAAGCATGCCGGCTACCCTTGTGGGGAATTTACCGTTGGGTTGGTGGAACACTGCGTATTGGTAGTCTTCCGGTTTGGTTCCCATCTCGTTGAGAAGCATCTTTGCAGCCGATGTTATGTGTTTGAAATATGCCGGGTCTCCGGTGAACCTTCCTCCGTGAAGCGGGTAAGGTTGTCCTTCCCTTCTCCAGAAATCGGGAGTGTCGGTCGTGAAGCTCATTGTTTTGTTGATCTTCGCTATTATTTTTTCTTTACCGATAAGGTATGCCGCTCCGCCGGCGGATGCGGAATATTCCAAAGCATCCCCGGGAGCTCCTTGGGAAGTATCGGCACCGATGGCGACACCGTACTTCATCATTCCGGACCCTACGAGACCCATACATACCTGTATCCCCGCGGTTCCCGCCTTGCAGGCGAATTCCATGTCCGCGGCGGTCATCGCAGGCGTGGCATCAATGGCCTCGGCGACGATGGTCGCGGTCGGTTTCACCGCATAGGGGTGAGATTCGGATCCGACATAGACTGCCCCGATATCTTTGGGGTTCACATCGGGGACCCTAGCCATCATATCCCTTGCAGCTTCAGTGGATATCGTTACAACATCCTCATCCACTCCAGGGACCGATTTCTGGTAGACCATCAATCCCTTTCCCATTCCTTTGCCGTCTACTCCCCAGATCCTTCCGATCTCTTCAGGTTTTATCCTGAAGCGGGGAATGTATGCGCCGTAACTTACGATTCCAACATCCATTATATCCCTTCTTTTAACTTTTCCATTTTCTTCACTATACTATCTATCTCCAACTCCGTGGTGACCAGAGGTATTCCTTCCAATTTGGCGAGTTTTATCGCCAAAGGATCGATCTGGTCAGGTTGTTGATACACGACCATCGCCGGTGTCAGCGGATGTGCGCGTATCGCGACCATCGGTGAACGTCCGTAATGTACGTTCGTAAAAATCAGTGCCCTTTCTATTCCCCATCCGTAGATCTTCAGATAATCTTCGGAACCCAGGCTTAGAATGGCCTTCACGGAATCCACTATGGTATATCCGTAGATGCGTTTGAGCGGCATTCTGTCAGTATTGAGGTTTTTCCCTCCGATTGCTTCAATGAACTTGTGTCTGTCGATTCCTTCGGAGAACTCATCCATCGCAATGATGCATTCGACCTTTGCGTTCGGTAGATATCTTGAACTCACCGGGGATCCGTTTGCCGTATCCAATTTGATGAAAGCATCCACCATCTTCTTGACAACAGTGACGCCGGGGGACTTTCTTCTTCCCGATTCGTAGTCGCTGATGACCGAGTGCGATATGCCCATAGCATCGGCGAGTTGGTGTTGAGATAACTTGAATTCCTCCCTCCATTTTCGAATAGCTTTGCCCGGATCGCTGGAGAGTGTGATCTCTCCCGCTATTTTTTCCTTGAACTCGTCTGCCATGATTCGAACAACGAATCGCATTATTTAAGATTGTCGTATTTACGCCACGACAATTGACGTATAAAACACCGGTCAACCCTTTATTTCTTCTTCAAGTCTTTCCTTTACTGTGTTCAGTATCTTTGCTCTGGCATATTTCTTGTCATTGGATTCGACGACCGTCCATGGAGCGTATTCGGTATTCGTGGTCTCTATCATGGTGTTTACATGATCGTCATATTCTTTCCATTTGGAACGGTTGCGCCAGTCATCGGGAGTGAGTTTCCATTGCTTCAACGGATCGTTCGCTCTTTTCTCGAATCTTCTCAATTGTTCTTCGGGGGTTATGTCCATCCAGAATTTTATCAGGATTATCTTGTTGTCCACCATCATCCTTTCAAAAGAGTTGATCTCACCAGGTGCGCGCGAATATTCTTCCGGTGTGCAGAATCCTTCCACAGGTTCGACCATCATTCTGCCGTACCATGTCCTGTCGAATATTGTGATATGTCCCTTCTTTGGGAGCGGGCCGCAGAATCTCCAAAGGTAAGTGTGGTCGTTCTCTGACTCCGTAGGGGCTTTGGTCTGTGACACCCGGTAACCTCTTGGGTTCAGGGCATGACAGAGATGTTTGATGGATGACCCCTTTCCCGCAGCATCCCAACCTTCAAAACAGACAACAAGGGAACGATCGCTTTCGGAAAGTTTCAACTGAAGGCGTGCAAGTTCATCCGAGAGTGTGGAGATGTCCTTGTGAGAGCGGCCCGAAAGGCAGTCGATACGCGGATTCGGACAATTTCTGCTCATAGGGAGAAGTTCCGACACATGAGAAGATTCCAGACCTTGTATGATGCGTTCTTTGATCCTTTCCGCGGCATCTTCCACGGTGGTGTTCAGATTCCTTACGGGAATGATGTTCCACGGGCATACGACAGTGTCTGTCTTACTGTAGACACGGTCGAACATCACCTCGCGGTATTTCACCGGGTCGATATGGTCCATAGAAAGAAATGAACCTTTACGGTCGTCCGGTCCATATTGGGACACGTATTCTTTTACAGCGGATGCCGTGGCTTTCAGGAGTATCTTGATCACCAGCACCCCGTTGTCGGTAAGATATTTTTCGAAATCATTGGATATCTCAAGCATTCGGTCCAATTCATGGTCCTTTCCGGTATCGCCGTACTGGTCGATGATCGCCGAATACCAAGATCGGTCGTAGAGTGCTATCTGCCCCTTTCCCGGGGTTCTCTTCAGATAGTTGAAAATGGAACGGTGGCCGTGGATATCTTTCGGATCGAAATGATGATACATCACGCCTCTCGGTTCCAGGCATCTCATGAGTTCGTTGATGGTCCTTCCGATGGCCCTCCCGCTGCTTCCTTCGAACAGTATGAGGACAGGTTTTCCTTTCTCAAGGATATCATGCTGCAGGCGACCGAGCTGAACCTCCAGTTCCTCGGATATCAGGGAGTGCATGGTCACGTATCGTTGTTTTGATTTATAACATCGGAGAGGTCGATCCGACGATGTATGCGATATGAACATTGTTAAATAATCCGCACTTCGATGTGATCTCATGTGTCCCTGTAATCCCGACAAAGAGTTTGGTGAGATGTGTATGAAGATGGGCGGATTCGCGCCTGAAACCCTGCAGAGCATAAAGAAACTGGATCCGGAGTTCATGGAGTTGCTGCATCAGATGGATAAAGTGATGGTTGATGACGGTGCTCTCGACAAGAAAACGAAGAGGCTCATAGGGCTCGCATGTGTGACCGTCAGGATGTGCGAGGATTGTGTGTATCCTCAGGCGCAGGTCGCAAAGAACTACGGTGCGACAAAAGAGGAGATCCTGGAGGCGATGCGTGTCGCGGTCCTGATCGGCGGGGTTCCGTGTTGGTCCGTTGCAAAGAAAGGAATAGCAAAGTTGTTCTCGGAATGGGAATGACCTTTTGACCAATGGGTTGAGCTTTGGTCAATATTGATATATTGAGTTACGTTTTAGCGTGACCTATAGGGATTTACGATGACGGAGATCGGCAGTTGTACCAAGACGCTCGGAACGGAAGAAGGTGAAGTGACCCTTTACAGTCTGAGAGAGTTGGAAAAGAAAGGGATAATAAAAGATCTGGCAAAGATGCCGTACTCAATAAAGGTCATTGTCGAATCGATGCTCAGGAACAGGGATGAAGAGACGATCACGGATGATGATCTTTTGGCAATAGCGTCATGGGACCCCAAGGAAAAGGTAGATCACGAGATACCATGGATACCTGCCAGAGTACTTTTGCAAGACCTTACGGGCGGAGCAGCGGTCACCGATCTTGCTTCAATGAGGGAAGCGGTATCCGCAATGGGGAAGGACCCGAGTTCCATTGATCCCACGGTTCCCGTGGACCTGGTGATAGACCACTCCATTCAAACAGATTATTCTGGCTGTTCCAATGCTCAGGAATTGAACGAGGAATTGGAGTTCGAGAGGAATAAAGAAAGGTACGCATTGTTCAAATGGGCGCAGAAGGCCTTCGGCAATTTCAGAGTGGTACCTCCGGGAAACGGAATATGTCACCAAGTGAACTTGGAATATTTGTCTCCTCTCATCCACGTCAAGGAAAAGAACGGAAAACTGATCGCATATCCCGACTCATGTTTCGGTACGGATTCCCATACAACACAGATAAACGGATTGGGGGTCCTCGGATGGGGGGTCGGAGGCATCGAAGCGGAAGCTGTAATGGTAGGTCAACCAAGTTACATGGGGATCCCGGAAGTTGTGGGATTCAAACTTACCGGTAAGCTGAGGCCCGGAATCAATGCAACGGATCTTGTTCTTACTGTCGTACAGTTGCTGAGAGAGAAGAAGGTCGTGGGGAAGTTCGTGGAGTTTTACGGTTCAGGATATCAGAATTTATCTTTGGCAGACAGGTCAACGATAGCCAACATGTGCCCCGAGTACGGAGCAACAGTAGGATTTTGTCCCATTGATGAGAAAACGATCGAATATCTCAGACTGACCGGAAGGGAACCCAAACACATCGATGCAGTTGAAAAGTACGCCAAAGAACAGACGATGTGGTATACAGGGGAGCCGGAATATACGGACACACTGGAATTGGATCTTTCCACAGTCAAACCGTGTTTGGCAGGACACAAAAGACCGCAGGACCGGATACTTCTTTCCGACATGAAGAAAGAATTCTCCGGTGCATTGAAAGCGTTGGGAGTGGAGAAAAAGAAGGAATCTGTCGGGGATATGCTCGGTGACGGATCCCTCGTTATCGCATCCATAACGTCATGTACGAACACGGCAAACCCTTCAGTGATGATCGCCGCGGGATTGGTTGCAAAGAAAGCGGCCGAATTAGGTCTGAGATCGAAAGAATATGTGAAGACCTCTCTCGCACCCGGATCGAAAGTGGTTACAGAGTATCTGGTTGAATCGGGCCTTCAAAAATACTTGGATCAAATGGGATTCCAATGCTGCGGATACGGATGTATGACATGCATAGGCAACAGCGGTCCGCTTTCGAAGGAAGTAAGCAACACCATCAAAGCGAACGATCTTGCCGTGGCGGCGATAGCTTCAAGCAACAGGAATTTCGAAGGTCGCATACACGCATTGGTCAAAGCGAATTATCTGGCATCTCCTCCCTTGGTTGTTGCGTTTGCGATAGCCGGACGCGTGGATATAGATATGGAGAACGAACCGCTTGCGACCGTGAACGGGAAAGATGTTTTCCTTAGAGACATTTGGCCGACGGATGAGGAGATAGCCGCAATAACTGAGCAATACGTTACGCCGGAAACTTTCTCGTCTCAATATAAAGACATTTTCAAAGGATCGAAAAGATGGAACGATATCGAGTGCAATGATTCTCCGTTGTTCAAATGGGACGAAAGTTCAACTTACATCAGGAATCCTCCGTTCTTCGATGAACTTTTCGAAGAGCCAGATATCAAGAATATACGCAGAGCAAGGTGTCTTGCCAAGCTCGGCGATTCGATAACCACGGATCACATTTCCCCCGCGGGATCATTCGCTCCGAGTTCGGATGCGGGAAAATACCTGATATCATTGGATGTCAAAGAAGTTGATTTCAACTCATACGGGTCCAGAAGGGCCAATCACGAGGTGATGGTAAGAGGGACCTTTGCCAACGTTAGATTAAAGAATCAGATAACTCCCGGCAAAGAAGGCAGTTCTTCAAAGTATTTCCCGGAGAACAAAGACGATACGATATTCGAGGTCTCGAGAATGTACGATGAGGATATGACGCCTTTGATAATCCTCGCTGGAAAAGAATACGGGACCGGCAGCTCGAGAGATTGGGCAGCCAAAGGGCCGAATCTGCTTGGTGTAAAGGTGGTTATCGCAGAATCTTTCGAAAGGATACACAGATCCAATCTCATAGGGATGGGAATAATCCCGTTGCAGTACCTTGACGGACAGAATGCGGAATCGTTGAACCTTAATGGTTCAGAGACATTCGATATTGAGTCGGAGGATATTGAGCCTGGTGCGTTGATAAGGGTCACCGCATACAGGGACGGGAAAAAATTGGAATTCGGCACTCTGTCAAGGGTGGATGTCCCGATAGAAACAGAATACATAGCCAATGGCGGAATATTGCAATATGTTCTGAGAAATATGATATCATAATTCCGATAGATTTAATATCAGGAGGGAAATCATCCCTCAGTTGGGCCCGTGGGGTAGCTTGGTATC
>JGI994J12354_10003642_pt1 | contig 14287 bp, 12 predicted proteins | sample IntmicLarv3ML3BL_FD_12354 | JGI IMG/M metagenome (IMG submission 12354)
CGGGCGTTGCGTCAGCACAGACAGACCGATGCAGTCCTCCATCCGCGTGATGCCCGGCTGTTATATCATGGGGCAGGCGGTTGGTGTTGCGGCGGCCATGGCCGGGGCAAACGGCGATGTGCGGGCGGTGGATGTGCCGGTGCTGCAGAATAGGCTGCGGGCTATGGGGGCGTTTTTGCCTAAGCGGGTATAAAACCCTTGGGGCGCTGTCCTGCCTCCGCAAGGGAATCATCCGCCTTGACCCCGTTTCTATAAAACTTTAGGGTCAAGACAAGTAATCAAGCTGTTTTCAATGGATATAACAGCAGCGCAAACAGCAGGCCTCACCGCAAATCAACTCACTGTACGCAACAATGCGGCTCATTCTCCTGCTATAGGAGAATGAGCCGCATTGCTGAAAGTTATTAGAATAAAAGGAACCCAAGATCGTGGCGCCGAAAGCAAGATGATTGTTTGGGGCCTTTTCAAACGCGATGGCAAGCATATAAACGGCATCGAAAGTTTTTAGGGCTATACCAAACACCCACTTTATAAATTCAATGACAAAGTGATTTGCTCATTTTTCGGTATGTTCACGGCTTCTGCCACCGTAATTGCGTGCTTACTCTATCAAAAAATATGCGTATGAACGAATCAAACGAGTTTGCAAATAGAAGCCCCTACAGAAAAAGCGAAGAAAATGATACGCGAGAATGAAACCAAATACGGCTCACAGGCAATAGATTTTTCTACCGACTCAAAAGAGTTTCTTGAAGATTATTTGAAGCAATAGACGAACCTGTGTATCAACATCGTTCCTTACTTCATCAGGCGGCCTTTTATAGGCGGCCTGACGGGTACATTTTTCTATCCCATGGTGAATAATCCGATTTTCCGAGGAGGAAATAAACTATGTCTTGTACGTTGAAAAAGGTTACGACTTACAAAATGAAGGCAATCAGCAATGGCGAGGTTAGCTATAAATTTTGTGTACATGAAAACGGAAGTATATATATGTTTTGCTCGGATTATGAGATAGCTGTACTGGGCTTAGATGGGTCTATAGCAAAACACGAAGCGCATGGATGGCGAACAGCGTTTACGTATGGTCCATATGCGGCTCCGATTGTAATGGAGAACCACTTAGTTTTGGGTCGTTTTCACGCAGTTCAAAATAGTAGAAAATCTGAAACTCACCCTATAATAACAGACCTAAATCTGAATGTATTGTGGACAAAGAAAACAAAAGGGTGGCGGCTATATATAACGCCATTGGATTCGAGCCGATTTGTTCACGCATATGTTGCCGGCGCGAATGAGTTAAATGCATTTTGTGTCGATGTGTTAGGGAAAGAATATTGGCATTATGTAAATGCAGATAATCATTTAGAGGAGAATATGAAATTTTCTATAGAACAGGTAATACCATTACCTGATGGCAGGGTGGTTTTACATGTACGTTATGCTGAACTCGATAATGCTAATGTGAATGACGAATATATAATTCTTGACGAAGATGGGAAAGTATGCAAAAGGATAATTCCGGAGTTGCCCGAAGAACTAAAGAGCAGCTTTAAGCTGGCTGCCGTGTCTGAGCTAATCGTGGGGGATGATGACCTCATTTGTATTGTTAATAGGTATCAAGTACAGGAATGGACAGGGGCCACCTCGAATTTGGGGGAAGTCATAATTTTAGATAATGAGTATAATGTAGTATACCAAAATATTTCGGACAGATGGTTTGACCTGCATATGACATTGCATAGAAACCGCCTAATTTACCGTTTGTCTGCTTATGATGTCTTTGCCGAAGACACGATTTATGCGTTTGATTATGTGACGGGAGAATCAAAAGAATTAGGGAAGGAGCTTGTGTATAGTCCAAGAAAGGCAAAAAGCTATGGCGAAAATTTGCTGATGGTTACGAGTGTATGGGACAAACCTCCTGTATGGGGCAAAAACAACAAAACTGCTTCCGTCATCACCTATTTCGATGGAAATTATGAAAGAATATTTGAGCATAAAGCGCCCGGGGACGTTATCACTGCCGAGATTAAAAATGGTTATTTATACTATAATACCACCAAGCAGGTTTGTGTTTATAAGATTGAGGGCGCGGCGGACTGAACGGTATCGGAATGTTTGATTCAAATAATTCCGGTAAGAGTATTATGTTCTGAGGCCGGACAACTCAAAATCCCTAGTTAGGGCGCATGGCATGGCAGGGTGCCTGCACCCTGCCCAAAACGGATAAAAGCGCTTTCGCGTTTTTGTCTGTTTTTTGCGTGTTGGGCTGCTGCCCAAACCCGCCGGGGAGGACGCAGAAGCGTCCTCCCCCTAAACCGCCTATCGGCGTCTGCTTTACGACACAGCGGCTTGCGCCGCTCGCAAATAACTTGCCGTCTTGCATAAGCCGGTTGAAATGTTCATCATGTCATCGTGAATGGCCGTGTGTTCTTTTGCGTTCCGGTTGTTGCGATTGGTACGGTTCGGCGAAAAACATATCTAAGTTCTTCCTCGTTGTTTGCAACGCAATCGTTCCCTTGCACTTCGGCTTGTATGCGGCGTATAGCTTCCGTTTCTCCGCACTTAGTTTAGCATATTCCGTTTTGAGTTCCTGCATCGCCGTGAACTTTTTCTTGCCGAAGCCTTGCTTGTCGAAAAACTTTTTCGCCGCTTCATAGAGAATGATGTCAGCGCGATTGGCTTCGTAAAATGCAACGGCAGGGTATTCCGTTTTGCGGAATTTCTCCCATACGGTCGGCTAATATTTTTTTACCCGTTTGTAGTTGGCGTACATCTCTTTTGAAATGTACAATATGGCGTTGCCAAAATCACGATTTTCGGTCTTCACATTTCCGCGCTGAATCAGAAAGTGACCGGCTATCCGTTCGCATTGCGCATCCGTTATTCTCATGTATGTATTTTATAACATCTTTTGTTTAGCACCAACGCGGCCTGGTCAAGTCCCTATCCCAATATTTAATTGATTCTCCCCCCAAGCTATACGAAGATTCGGTTTGCTTGCCGTTGTCGAAAATACTGCCCCATAAACAAATTAAAACAACGCACTAACCCTATCTTTTTGAAGCAAAGCAGGGTATCTTTATGTCCGGCATAATAAAGTGTGACTGTTCGATATTTTCCATATCATTCACTATACCGAGATATTCGAGCAAGCCTCTGTATTCTTCGGCAATCATGGAAACCGCAGCTTTACCCTCTACGCCACATCCACGTACCGTTCCCGCCGCGTGACCACGCATGCGGCAACCACCCCGGCAAATACCAGAATCCCGCACAGTATGAACTCCGGAAACTCCACGCCGCCGCGCAGGATAAAAGCGAACAATATCCCCGCATCACTTAATAAATTCTGCTGCGTGAAAATCGCGGCAAAGGCCATGGCAACCGCCGTCGGAACAGCCTTGATCATCAATGCCACGATATTCGCGGAAAACCGCGCCAACAAAAACGCGGCACAGCCCGTGAAAACGCTGAGCAGAACCGTCAGCCCCGCAAGAAGCCATACATACTGCCCAAAGGTCGGGTTGTACATCACGAAGCTGTTTGCGTAATCTGCGACGCGTGTATGCCAATACATCCCCGCGCCTGTTTCCATGAGGAAAACAACCGTGCCAAACACAGCCACCGCCGTACCGACCAATGCGGATGACGCCAGCGCCGCCAGGCATTGTGTGCGGAATACGCCGCGTCCGACGCCTGCGGCGTATTGTATGTGGTGCAGGCCGCGGGCGCGGTCGTTTACAAGCACAGGCGCAACCAACATAAGCGTGATAACGGCGGCCAGCACGCTGTACACCGCCATTAGCGTGGAATAGTTGTTGGTCAGGCTGTGGTTGATGAGATTGTTCGCGTCAGATGCAAGAAAGGCTTGCGTGCGCTTAATAACAACTGCACCTCTTGGGGAGTGCTCATTGCTATGCAAGGCGGCTGGGTTTTCGCCGCCCGCGAGATGCGCGTAGCGCCGCGCCAAATTTTCCAATTGCGCAATGCGAGGCATTGGCCCGTCAACCCCGCCGGACACGCCGACAAAGACCATCGAGTCTATCCCCTGCCCGTCCACCGCAACCGCCGCGCCCGGCGAATCCTCCGCACCGAAATCGCGGCTGTAGAGCCGCCCCATCATCTCCGCGTAATCCACGTTAAACGCTTGTATTTCTGCGTCGTCAGAGGTTATACTTAAAGAGGACGAGGACACAAGCCAATTCGCGCCATCTGTATCCAGGGCGACAAAAGGCGATATGGCGCTTATGTCCTCGATGGTTTTCACGCCGTACTTCGCATAAACAGCGTTGTTGTCAATGATAGCCTGCGCCTCCGCGTGGAGGGCGGCCAACTGCCCGGAAATGTCAAAATCCGCCAGTTCCTCCGGCTCCAGCGTGTCGCCGTATTGCCGGAACATCTGCTCCTTGTATTTGCCATACGTACTGTAGTCGCCGCCATAATCGGCCGTGGCAGGGCCCGTAATTGCGATGTATGTTAGGAGTCCCAGCGCCAACGCTGCCAGTGCCGTCAGACGGAACCATATTTTCTTCATCTCAAACAGAAATAATCTCATAGCAATTCTCTCCTTTTGAACCGAATCGCGCCCAAACCGCACAGCGCGGATACCAAAGCCAGCGACCCCGCCAACCCCCATGTTTCGAAATGTGCGTGGATAATATCGACTCCGCCGTCTGTAAACCATTGCCCGGCGTTCAGCCACAGGCCGAGCGGCGCCATGTTGACAATGCCGCGTATGGCCGAGCCTAATGGCAACAACAATTCGCCAAAGAACGCCAACGCCAGTGCGGCGAATGCCGTCATGCACGCATGGTACAGGTTGCGGATCAACGCGCCAAACGCAAAGCTCATCAGCGTGAACGTGAGCACCAAAGCGAATGCCGCCGCAATACAGGCCGTAAGGTATTGCGCCGCGGTGAAGCTGTGCCACGAGATAAACGGCTTACTGTAGGCGTTGACCGCGCGGTTGAACCCACTGGATACGTAATCGCGCCAAACGGCGGCAAAATCAAACCGCAGGAAGAACGGCAGAAGCGTCAGTGTAAGCAGACCTGCGAACAGCGCCGGCGCGACAGAAACCGCCGCCGCCAGCTTCGCGCCCAAAATCCCGCGTCCTGCGCGCGAGGCGTATACAATGTGCTCCGTGTTGCGAATATTTTCATACCCAACACCCAATAACGCCAGAAGCATGGCGAGGATGCAACCTTCCGCCAGGACGACAGGCAACACAATACCGAACAACGCGCCATGTATATACACAGTTTCGCTGCCAAGATACGGCGAAACCGCCTCGCCGCGTTCCGCTTTCGCGTCCACAACAGGCTGGAGCTTAGCGTACAGCGCCCTTACGTTTTCCGCGTTTTGGCCTGTCAGCGCGTAGTGCGCAATGTCCGATTCGGCCAGCGCGGACGTGCTGTATCCGGCGAAAATATTCACAGGCGCAGAAACGTCATTCCGGCGCTCGTTGTCATACCCAAACGTAATCAGCGTATTCAACACAAGGCATAGTACGCAGAATCCCAGCACGGCGGGCGCAGTCACGAGTTTTTTCATTTCATATAACCATACGCGGGTCATACCGCCACCTCGTCCCGATAGACATAGAGGAACACATCCTCCAGATTCGGCGCGGCTTTCTGCGCGAACGCTGCGCAATCCGTTTCGCAAGCGAAACGCAGGATAGTCGCACCGTTTTCCTGCCGCTCCGTGAGCATTAGGCAGTTCGGCGTGATTTTATCGGCGTCCGTGGTTTCATAGACTTTGCCGTCAAGCCGCCGGCAAAGAGCGGCGGGGCTGTCATTGGCGTAAAGCCTGCGGTCGCGGAACATAACAACCTGCCCGGCAATGGTTTCAATATCGGAAACAATATGCGTGGACAAAATAACAATTCTATCTTTCGACAACTGCGAAATCAGATTGCGGAAGCGGACGCGTTCCTTCGGATCCAACCCGGCGGTCGGTTCATCTAGTATAAGTATTTTCGGATCGTTCAGCATGGCTTGCGCGATACCGACACGTTGAATCATGCCGCCGGAAAGCTTTTTCATCTTTTTGTCGCGCACATCACGCAGCCCAACGGTTTCAATCAGCTCGTCAATGCGCCGTTCGGCCGTGTCTGAGTCAATGCGTTTGACGGCAGCGATGTAGCGCAGAAACGCACGAGGCGAGTGGTTTTTGTAGTAGCCGAAATCCTGTGGCAGATAGCCCAGCAGGTCGCGGTACGCCGCATCTAGGGCGACGATACCGTCGCCGTTCCACGTGATGCCGCCCTTTGTGGGGAAAATCAGAGTGGCCAGCATTTTGATGAGCGTGGTTTTGCCCGCGCCGTTAGGCGCAAGTAAAGCATATACGCCGCCCGTAAATTCCAGATTGATGTCGGACAACGCTGTAAAATTGCCAAAGTTTTTTGTAACTTGATTAAGCCGAAGCATAGCATTTTCCCTCCAGTAACAATTTTCGTATGTGCCAGACAAGCCCGGCGGCGCAGAGTACCGCGACCGCAAGTACAATCGCCGTGGGCAGTCCGCGCAGAAGCTTCTCCCATTTGTGGTCAAACGCAAAAGGCAGCGCTATGTTGACAAACACCCAGACGGCCGAAACAACCGCCGTTGTCCATTTCTGCCTAAGTCGGCAGAGTATCGTTATGTGCAGTGCCGCGCACAGGAAGAATACGCAGAGGCACAACGGCAGAAGCGACCAAAACTGCGCCATGCCCGTGGCGTTGACCGCCGCCATGACCACAGTGAACACCAGCCCCAGCGCAGAATAACACATCGCGCGGAGCGCCGTAACCTGCGCCGTGGTGTAATAAAACGTCTGCTTCAATTCGTACAACCCGTCCATCCGCTCCGCCGTTTCCGCAAACAGCGTGATCAGCAAAAACAAAAGCGGCGACAGGGTAACAGCCATGGTGTGGGACTGCGCTTCATGGCCGAACAGAGATATCAGCAACGCACCGGCCAGTGTAATGCCCGCGAAGATAAAGCTGTAGGCCATATCCCAAAATATAAAACGCAGACCAAGGCCGTTCAGCATTTCGCGGATACGGGCGCGGGCGGTGGGCGCAGGCTCTAAGCCTTGTGCAAGAATATAGGCAATGCTGGTGTTTTTATCGTTCTCTGCCATCGGGTTCAAACTCCTTCCTAAGAAGCGTTAACAATCGGTGGTACTTCGATTTAACGCTGTTCTCCTTCATATGCAGTGTGGCGGCGATTTGCGGGAATGTGCAGTCGCCGAAGACGCGCAATCGGAAAACAGCTTGCGTTTCCACAGGCATAGCGTCTACAACATTGAGTATGCGCCCGCATAGCTCCTTATCGGCAAGGCGTGCAATGAGGTCCACTTCCGCCGCCGGCTCTGCTTCCGTAAGCGGCACACTGTCCGTGATACGCACAGCACGGGCGCGGAAGAAATCCGCCGCCTTATGCGCCGCCACGCGGTAGAGCCATGTGCGAAAGCCGGCGCCGCGCTTCGGGTCGTAGGTTTTGATGGTGCGGAGCATGGAGATAAAGGTTTCTTGCGTGAGATCAAGCGCGTCCTCCGGATGGCGCGTTTGTTTCCGCATGAAGCCGAGTATCTCGTCGTAGTATTGCCGCACCAGAAAATCGGCGGCAGCGCGGTCGGCCTTGCGCTGCACCGCGCGGATGGTTCGGTTTTCGTCGTACAATGCGCCGCCCTCCTTTACCTGCTATTTGTATATTCGGATGGAACGGGGAAACCGTTGCATGATTGTATTTTTTATGGGCCAAAACAAGTTAAACAGAATGCACTATACGTTAAAAGGTGATAAACACCATGAAAGATAAGTATATCTATCGTTCAAAAATTTCAGGAGCGAAATTCGGGCAAGCTGTTTTCAACGGGTCCAACCGCTTAACACTATCGCCTCACCGTATGCCGCAATGCGGCTCATTCATCGAAAGCGTGATCCCTGGTGGCAATGAATTTTCTAAAAGCAATGGCAAGCATATAAACGGCATCGAGAGTTTTGGGGATATGCCAAACACCGACTTTATCAGTTCAAGGGCATCATGAAAGATAAACAGAAGGGTATCTCGCCGATTTTCCGCCTATATTTCGCCATGCCAGATCGGTTATAATCGCCCGCAAAGAGAGCTGCAACTACGTGCAGTGTATCGAATCTTCCGACAAACCAGCGGCCCCGCCACGCAAACAGCGGAGTATATCGCCGCAAATCCGCGTTTACACCTTCAACTGTGAAAGTATCATTTTCGTTATGGATGCTTCGCGCATACGCCCCGGGATATGCCACATCGACACATCCCCCATCGCCATCAGTGCAGTATTTTTCTGCATTGTACACTTTACACCCAATTTGTTGCAGTCGGTTTGGTGACTTATCAGAAGCCACGGCAAACCCGGCGATTTGCCGTGGTTCTCGGCTCACTATCGTAATTGCCCGCGTTTTCGCACGTTTCTGACTGCGGTTCTTCACAAATAAATCAATACCTTTCATCAAGCTCAAAAATTTTTGGCGAGTTATTCATCGCTTCGTCGTTTTTTTAATCCATCGATACACATTATCCTTGCCTATGCCTAAAATCTTACCCACCCCGTGTCCCGGAGTGGGTTTTCTATAAAGGGACTTGCCCTTCGAGTTCTCCATATGCCGGGCACTTCTTCTTTTCGTCTATCACCGATTTCCTCGTTCTACTATTATACATGAATAAGAAGCAAACCATCGCGTGCTGCTAAATTCATTATAACATGAACAAGAAGCAAATCGTCGCGGAGGCATCATTCCCGCTTGGAACGTTGCGCGAATGACGCCTCCGCTCGTGTGCTGCTAAATTCATTATAACATGAATCAAGAGGCAAATCATCGCGGACGAACTATTCCCGCTTGAAGCGTTGCGTAAATAGCCCGCCACTCGTGTGCCTCTGAAATTCATTTAATCATGAATAAGAAGCAAATCACCACCAAACACCCATTCCCAAAACAGAAAGCCAAAAAGCGGCACACAAACAGCCTCCCCTGAAAAACAGGGGAGGCTGTTTGTGTGTTGCTCTTCGGCAAATGGCGCCGAGGCTTTGCGTTTATGTGTCTACTTATTATCCTCGTTCCCCCAAAGCATCCCGCCGCCTTTGGCTTCACGCCAGGCCTTGCGCCACCACATGATATCACGCACCCCAATGGCAGGCATGTTCTGCCGCTCTGCTTTCGGGCGCATGGGCGGGAAAGGCTTGTGCGGCCCCGTTTGATACCAATACGCCACAGAGCAAATGTCAAGCGTCAGCACATTTGCGTGCCCATGCTCAATGCTGGCGTGCAGTGATTTCGTAAAATGCACAGGCTCCTCCAGCATGAAGCGGTAGCAATGCGTGCGCCCCATCCAACCTGTTTCTGTATTGACCAAGGGGTAGCCGAAATACGGATGGCAATACACCTCCTTGGGGCACCAAGAGGAATTGAAGAAGTCCTCGGTGCCTGTGCCGTGCAAGGAAAACGGCCACGCCTCGCCGTCTACCATAAACATATCATCACCCTCGCCGTACCACATGGGTGATGGATTGTCCACAAAATAATTCACGCCTACAAACTTGCCTTTGCCCTCGATATCGGCAAAGAGATGGTTGTGCGTATTTTGCGGGTTCTTGTGATCCTCCTCGAACAACTCCCACTCGTTTTCCACGTCCCGCTCGGGCGCAGCGATGGCGCGGTTCCACCAAGCATGAAAGCGCCCCGCATCATCACTCATGGCGGTATGCTCCTCATAGTCCACATAATAATAGAAGCTGCTTATGGGGTCATCCGACTGATTTTCTACCGTGATTTGGGCGCCCTTGCCAAAAGGCATGGGGAAGTAGCAATTAAGCGCACGCCCGTCCGCAGGTGCCGCCGCCAACGGCAAGGAAGCGTAGTTATAATTCATGCCAAAGCCCTGCCCAAAAAAATCGCCCAAAGGCGACTCCACCGCGGGGTGTTCTGCCCCATCCCAATACATACGCAAGATGGCGTTGCGGCGAATCATCGGATCCGCGCAGGAAATGGTGATCCAGATGTGCTTGATGATGCCGGCACCCTCGATTTGCGCGATGGTCTTGGTTTCGCCCGCCGCAATGGGGATAAAATCCTTGTTGGCACCTGTGCGGTCGTAGCTGGATATGCGCTTGGTTTTGATGCCGTCTTGCAGTTGATAAATGTCGCTTAATGGGCTTGACATAGTTGCATTCCTCCTTGAAATTGTTTGGGGTTATTCCCTCCAAGCATCTTGGCTCGTGTGCTTCTACATTCATTGTATCATGAACAAGTAGAGCATCGGCGCAGAACCACGCAAACGCCTAATGCCGCGTATTGCGCAGCTCTGCTTGTGTTCTTCTGCATTCATTGTATCATAACCAAGAAGGAATGCCAAGAACCGTTTTTCGCCTAATATTCTGCGCCGGGCGCGGGATGCAAAGGCACAATTTCCCCATGCGGATGGTCGGGCGGGCCATACACGGACGACAAATGCAACGACCGGCGCCCCGTGTTGATCAAATTATGCCACGTCCCCGCCGGCACCATCACCGCATCGCCCGGGCCGACCTGCGCGGCAAATGTCAAGTTGTCCCTTGACGGGCCCATACGCACCAGGCCTTGCCCGGACTCTATGCGAAGAAACTGATCCAAATGCGGGTGCGCCTCCAGGCCGATGTCCTCCCCCGGGTTTAAGTGCATGATGGTGACTTGGATGTTGCGCCCCGTCCATACAACGGCGCGGTAGTTCATGTTTTGCTCCGCCGCGCTTGCCAGATGTGCGGCAAACGGTTCGGGGCCTTTGTCGGCAATGGTAAGCATTCTGTTTGTCATAGCGTTGCCTCCCTGATAATGGTTTGTATAGCATATGCGGAAAGGGGCTTGTTGGATTCACGGTGTTGTGTCACGCGTTCTTGTACCGTCATATATTACAGGCAAACGCCAAACAAGGGGTGATTGCATGGAAACCATTCAATTTATTGTAGAGGGGCACATGACCGAGGCATTAGAGCGGCGGCTGCGGAATGTATGCCGCGTAAAATACCGGCTGCCCGCCATCGGCGGTTACGTGGTTGAAGCGCCCGCCGAGGCCTTGCCCGTGGTTCGCGGCCTGGAAGGCGTGGCGCAAATCCACGACATCGCACGTATCACCGCACAAATGGACATCGCAAGGCGCACCGTCCGTACACAAACCGCCGAGCAAAACCGCCTGACCGGGCGCGGGGTCACCATCGCCGTTCTTGACACAGGCATCGCGCCTGTGGATGATTTGATAAGCCCGCGCAACCGCCTGATCGGGTTTATTGATTTTGTAAACGGCCGCGCAAGGCCGTATGATGATAATGCCCAGGTGTTTTCCGCATAATTGATAAAACAGGGCGATTGACAAACGCCTTTTTTTATTGTACATTTTCTATACAGAGTGATACAGACAGAAAAGGGGTATGGCTATGCAATTTGATATCGTGGTAACAGGCGGCGGCATATCGGGTGCGGTGGCGGCCATTGCGGCGGGGCGCGCCGGGTGCAAAGTGCTTTTGGCGGACAGGATGGGCTATCCCGGAGGGATGCTGACGGCCGGCGGCGTAGGGCCTATGATGACCTTCCACGCGGGGGACGTGCAGGTGGTGCAAGGCATCACGGGCGAGCTTGTGGAGCGCATGAAAGCCAAAGGCACTTCGCCGGGGCATATTTATGACACCACCACCTATACCTATACCGTGACCCCATTCGACGCCGAAGGTATGAAAACGGAGTTGGAGGACATGCTTGCCGAGGCAGGTGTTACCGTCTTGTACCACGCCATGCTTAGCGGTGTTGAAACGGCGGCCGGCGAAATCAAGCGCGTTACCTTTGCCGTTAAAGGCGGGCAAATCACGGCGGAGGCCAAGGTCTTTATCGATGCGACGGGCGATGCGGATTTGGCATATATGGCCGGAGTCCCTTGCGAAAAGGGGATGGACGGCAACGGCATTTGCCAGCCTTTGACGATGAATCTGAAGCTCGTCAATGTGGACATTGCCGAGGTGCGTGCCTATATCGCTGCGCACCCCGAAGAATTTCCTTCTATGATTGACGCCAAAGAGGCCATCACCCGCGCCCCAAGGTTGTCGCTAAACGGCTTTTTGCCCGCCTTGCGCGCGGCACAGGCCGCGGGCGAGTTAGATTTTGACAGGGAATGCGTGCTGGTGTTTGAAACAAACAATCCCAATGAGGTTATCGTCAACATGTCACGCATGAAGGCATATGACCCGACCGACCCATGGGCACTTTCCCGCGCGGAAACAGAAGGCCGCAAACAGGCACAGCAGCTTATCCGTTTCCTGAACAAGCGGGTGGCGGGCTTTGCAAACGCTTCTCTCGTGCAAACCTCACCCGGGCAGGTCGGGGTGCGCAGCTCCCGCCAAATCTGCGGGTTGCACACCCTTTCGTATATAGACCTTGTGACAGGCAAACGCTTTGCCGACACCATCGCCCACGGCGGCTATCCTATCGACATCCACGAGCCGGCAGGCGGCCACAGCCAAGCGTATCTGGCGCTGACCGAAGAAGAAAAGCACATGGGCCGCGGGCATGTATACAGCATCCCTTTGGGCTGTTTGCTAAACGAGGCATATCACAACCTTATCACTGTGGGACGCTGCATTTCCGCCGAGTTTATGGCGCAAGCCGCCATACGGGTATCCCCGATTGCGGGGGCTGTCGGCCACGGCGGCGGGGCGGCAGCAGCGGTAGCCGTAAAGCAAAACAAACCGCCCATCGCCGTAAACGCAACAGATGTGCAAACACTGCTTAGGGCACAAAACGCGTATCTGGAAAACCCATCCAAGGAGGGATATGTATGAAAACGTTCTACTTCAAACCACTGGCCGCTCACCTTTCCATCGTTAGCATGGGGACGGCGGACTTTGGCTGTGATAAATCAATCAAAGACCCTGAGGCATTCGCCCTGTTGGATGCCTACATCGAAAACGGGGGCAATCTTATTGACACGGCGCATATGTACGCGGACTGGGAAGGCGGCGAGCGCTGCTCAAGCGAACGCGCCATTGGCCGCTGGGTGCGCGCGCGCGGCAACCGCGAGAAAGTGTATATTGCCAGTAAAGGCGCGCATCCCGATTTGGGCACCATGGATGTGCCGAGGGTTAACCCCGAAGCCATCACGCATGATATCGACGAAGGGCTTCTTATTTCCGGGCTTGACTATTTCGACATATACTATTTGCACCGTGATGACCCGCGCCGCCCCGTCGGCCCTATTATGGAATGCTTGCACACGCAGATACAAAAAGGCAAAATCCGCGCCATTGGCGCTTCCAACTGGCAATCCTCGCGTATTGCAGAGGCAAACGCCTATGCCCGCGCAAACGGCTTGCAGGGTTTCACCGCCAGCCAAATTCAATTCAGCGCCGCCGAGCCGAACCGTTTGCCCGAGGCCGACACCACCTTGCTTTCTATGGACAAAACAGAGCATGACTTTTATATGCGCGAAAATATGCTTGTGACCGCGTTTACCTCACAGGCCAAAGGCTATCTGTCAAAGAAAGCGGCAGGACTCGCCCTAAGCGAAGGCACGCGGCAGCAATATGATTCGGCCATAAATGACCGCCTCCTCGTTTTTGTCAAAGCCATCGCAGCAAAGCATAACGTTTCTGTCACAACGGTTTGCCTCGCTTATATTTGGTCGCAAGGCTTCCCCGGCATCCCTGTGCTTGGATGCCATCACCTCGCCCATTTGGCTGACAGCATGGCTGATTGCGATTTCGTATTAACAGGGGAAGAAACCGCCTTGATAAACGCGGCGAAGTTTAGGGCATAACGCGGCAAAAGGGCCAGCATTCAAAGGGGGGATTGAATGCTGGCCCAAGGGGGATATGCCGTTTGACAAGCCATAGGCACTTCGGGCGCGTATGCCACGCGATTTGTCAAACCGCTATGATCGTTCCCCGATTTGGTTCGGGGTCACATTCATATATTTGCCAGTTGCAGCTTAAATATACATGACAGGCGAAAAACATTTCACTCCGCCTTGCGCTTCGTGCGAAACGCCTTAAAAAACGCCGTCATCACGGCGGCACATTCCTCATCCAGCACGCCTTCTGTCACCGCCACTTGGTGGTTAAAGCGAGGCTCGTTCAATATGTCAAGGATTGACCCGGCGCACCCTGCTTTACGGTTTCTGGTGCCAAAAACAACTTCCTTTACGCGCGCCTGCACAATGGCACCCGCGCACATGGGGCACGGCTCCACCGTAACATACAACACACAGTCCTCCAGCCGCCAATCCCCAAGGGCGGCCGA
>JGI994J12354_10003643_pt1 | contig 14282 bp, 13 predicted proteins | sample IntmicLarv3ML3BL_FD_12354 | JGI IMG/M metagenome (IMG submission 12354)
TAAATACACGGGTACTCCGATGGAGTGTGCCTGTGTCAATATAGAAGAAGTCCTTATCAACCGCAAGCGTACAATCCCGCATTACAAAGACTTCGTCAAAAAAAAACAAAAAAACACCGCAAAGCAGGAAATGTTTTGCGGTGTTTTGTGTATTAGAATGAAATCACCGTACGGAGGGAGAAATGCTATGCAAGTGAACGAAACGATAAGAGCCGGACTCATCTACATTGAACAAAACTTGAAAAGTAGTATAACCGTTGAAGAACTCGCGGAAATGGCTGGGTATTCGCCTTGGCATTATCGTCGTATTTTCTCACAGGAAACGGGTACGACCGTTGCTGCCTATATCGGGAAGCATCGTCTTGATCGGGCATTAGGGGAGATGATCGGTGGCCGCCGTGTGATTGATGTGGCACTGGACTACGGTTTTGAGACATACGCCGGGTTTTATAAAGCATTTGTGAAACAGTATGGCAATTCTCCGAAAAATTATTTTAGAAAGGAAATAGTAACGATGTTTACAGAAAAAGAAATACAGAATATTCTTTCCAATTGGGACATTCCGAAGGACTTGCCGATTCTTGATATGTATATCATGGACGGTGCGAAGGTTTCGGGGAATATTTGGTCGATTGGTGAGGAGTATATCTTAAAAACAGCAAAAAGAGAACGCTTGCTGAATAATTTGAAAGTGGCGAAGGCGATGGCAGCACAAAATTTTGCAGCAGCAACACCGATTCCAACAAAATCAGGAACGGAATATCTGGATGGGGACAACATTACAGTCTTGACCCGCGGTATCAAGGGGAGTCCTTTACCAAAAAGTGACCGTTTCGGCGATAATCGTAAAGCGTATGGGCGCAAATACGGCGAGAGTATAGCACGGCTTCATAATGCGTTGTCTAAAATTGAACCTGATATTGAACCGAAAGAATTGAACCAATACACGCAAGTGATGGAATGGGCGATGCCGGAAACAAAAAAGCTAAATCTTCAATATAATATGGGCTTGCCGAATAGTTTTTTTGATGATTATGTTGAGAATTTTGGGAAGCTGTTTGAACAGATGCCAAAGCAGCTTATACACCGCGACCCGAATCCATCGAATATTTTATTTGATAACGGCGAAGTAACCGGCTTTATCGATTTTGACTTCAGTCATCGCAATATTCGTTTGTTCGACCCGTGTTACTGTGCTACCGGGATTTTGTGTGAGTGGCACGAGGTTGAAAATATTTACGAAAAGTGGCCGGAAATCTTGGAAGGTATCTTGTGTGGTTACGATCGTGTGAATCCGCTGACCGCGGAAGAAAAGCAGGCTGTGTTCTATGTGGTTTGTTCCATTCAAATGGTATGTGCTGCGTGGTTCGAAACACAAACGGGCGCGGGTTTTGTCGAATTGGCGAGAAAGAACCGCGAAATGCTCAGCTACATTGTAGAGCATAAAGCGCAGATCACTAAAATTTTTTAGTATGATGGATAGTACAGTCGGCGGCACTGCCGATTTTACGGAATCCCTAAATATTTCATCATTTTAGCGATGTTCTTCTATAAATGATGCAGCGGACGTTTGTCGAAAGCAAAATGCTCAAGACTTGCGTCCGCTGTCATTATGATGGTGGGCTATAAGGGGGTGGGTGCAAAATACAGAATAAGTTTATTCACTTTTGCGGCGTTCCGCACCTTGTACAACCGGCACAACCATGGGCGCTATTCCAAATCGCATCAGCAACCGGAGCCCAATTCTGAGAGGGTATATCACACTTATCGGCTAAGTCGCGTACCTCTTCCGGGTTTTTCAAGTCCGTAGAGTGCGCGCCGGAGGATTCCACAATGCTTATAAGCTTTTCCGGATTATCCAAGAGCGGACAGGGTCGTAAATGATTATCATTCCAAGGCGCACCTTTTTGATACGCTTTGAATAGCGGAGATTTCAGAGCCTCTAAGAGTGTTTTTTCGCGGATATTCGAATCGGAATAATGAATAAAGGCACAAGGTTCATAATCCCCGTTGGCGTTGATATGCAGATAGACTCTTCCGCCCGCAAGGCATCCTTCCGAATATTCTCCGTCATTCCAAAAATCCAACGTAAAGAGCGGCTTGGTGTCTCTGAATTTGCGTACTTGTTCATACATGAATTTTCTCTGTTCTGCCGAGACCATCAGCTCCGGAACCGCGTCATTTCCAACCGGCATATAGGTAAATAACCAGCAAAATCTTGCGCCCCATGCAATCATCTGGTCAAAATACTCTTCACTTCCGATCATATCCGTATTTTTACTGGTATAGCAAGAGGAGATGCCAAACGGCAGTTTTTTGTCCCGAAGAATAGCCATGGCTTTTTCCACTTTCGCGAATGTTCCGGCACCACGGCGAAAATCGGTATCGGCTTCAAAGCCTTCGACACTAATCGCGGGGATGAAGTTCTTTACACGAAGCATATCATTGGCAAATTCTTCGTCAATAAGAGTTCCGTTCGTAAACGCGATGAACTGGCAATCCGAATGGGCTTCACACAATCGAATGATGTCTTTTTTTCGGACGAGCGGCTCTCCTCCGGAGTAAAGAAATACATATGTTCCAAGCTCATTGCCTTGATGAATAATGGCATCCAATTCCTCGTAGCTCATGTTCAATTGGTTGCCGTAATCGGCTGCCCAACAGCCGGTGCACTGGAGATTACAGGCAGAGGTCGGGTCCATCAGAATCGCCCACGGCACGTTACAACCATGTATTTTCCGGCTATCCTCTTGTTTTTTCATGCCGACCATGCTCGCATTGATGAAAAAGTTATGGACAATGGTTTTCAAAACATCGTGATCTACTTCTTCACATAAACGAACCACAAATTTATTCCAAACATTTTCGGGGTCGGAGGCAATGGGGCGTATAGCACCGAGTTGGGTTTTTACTGTACCGGATATATCAAAACGATCCGCCCAATCCAGTAGCTTGGAAAAATTGTCGACCGGGTTTTTCAACACATAGTCTATCGCAACGTCGAGGGCTTTTTCCTGTACCTTATCTATAAATTTACTCATTTTTGTTCTCCCTTTTCTATAATCGGTTTATTTCAAATTTTCTTGAACGAAAACATTTGACCTACACAAAACACGCCGCATATAGAAATCTTTCGCGCGCCTGTGCCGTAGTTATTCATGGTCAAACGAGGGTAGTGGCATATGAAATCAATAGAAACTTCATACGCCACTTAAGCGATACGCACTTTGAAATTATTTCTGACGCTTTTTAATAACGATGCCGGCAATGATGACGACAGCAACGACGGCAATAATGACGATGACTACTGGATTCATATTGGTTTCCTCCTTTTTTGAAAATTTTATATAAAAGCACGATGGTGCGTGTTTTACATCTTTTTAGCAATGAACAAGACGATCCGCTTTCTCACAAGTTTCGTATATTTCATCGTATTTTCGATCAATCAGGGGAGTGACTTGCTCGGTCTTGTTTTTTCTGATTTTCTTAAAAAGGAAATAAGGTAATATCCAACCGATAAATCCCGGAACAGCGAGAATAATGCACCATACAATGAGTGGGGTCGCGGCAGTGATGGCGAACACAGAACCTGCCATAAAAGCGGCTCCGAGAATGCCAACACCGTATGCGATTGCGCTTGAGAGGATACCCTTTGAATCTTCCAATTTTTCGATTTCACGTATATGGGATTCGAATTCCCGCTGTAATCTTGTCAATTCCGCTTTGTTTTTGATTTTCCTATTGCGCTTGAATTTCAACGTTATAGATGTCGGGGAAAGGGAAGGGGTTGTACCTTCCGGCGTCCATCCGAAGCTTGCGTAACCGTCTGCATACAAAGCTTCTGTATCGCGGCGCACAGTCACATCCTTGTATTCGTATCCGATAAATTTTTCTTCTTGTTTCATTGATTCGTTCATGTTTTTTCTCCTTTTCTATTGGGGGTGATTTTTCTTACTTGATGTGTGTATTTTAGTCTTGCTTTGTTTTTGAATTGATTATGTTGTGTTTATGAATTATTAAAGTGAAAGTGGACAGAAAAAAAGACAATGCTTTTCTTTTTTCAAGCATTGTCTTTGTAGAATGATTCATTTCCTGGCGGTGTGTATGTTTTGATTTTTTTCGTTATTACCCATTTTGGATCAGGTACGGCATACTGTACCTGTATGTCGAGAGGGTAACGTATTATACATAGTCCGGAAAAGGTGCAATAGAGCTAAAACCGGATTCAGTCCTACAGCGAATCCTCGCCGACGGTATCGGTAGTGGGTTCGTCGGGCGTCGAAAATGCTTCGACAATCTTGTTCTCCATTTTTTTGTAACCGTCAACAACACTATTTTCTATAGCCTTATATCCGGACACTACTCCATTTTCAATTGCTTTGTAGCCGTCAACAACAGCCTCTTCGATTTTTTTATTGGCTTTCATAAATGTATTCATACGTATTTTCCCCTTTGTAATTCGTTTTTTTAAATAGAAATGTTATAACCTTTTATTGTAATCCTTTAACCAGTGGGACAAGGGATATCAGTGCGACGATACCAACAATACCAACGATGATTCCAAGCACCAGTTGACTCCATATCATAGAAAGACACATACCGACTCCGAGCATCAATGCGCCAAGAATACCAAGGAAAATCGTGCCCAGTGTTTTTCCATTCATGCGGATAGGATTTTTGTTGGTCATTTTGCGCCAAACAATCAGTGTGATTAGTAGTACTACCGTACCGGCACAGCCCATTATCACGCCGGGTGTAAAGGCATCCCATTCCGGAAGTAAGCACATACACAATCCGATGGAGGCAAGAATACCTCCGATGGTTCCTAAAATCATTGCTACAAAACTACTTTTTTTCATCTTCATAACCTCTTTCTTTTTTTTTTGTTATGTGTACGATACCGTAGAATTGTTTGCAAATTGATGGTGTATTGTTTGTGTATGATTAATTCGGAAAAATTATTTGAGGTCTTGCAAAATAAGGTTGTCGATATTTTTTCCGTTCATGCTTTTCAGAGATTTGCCGGTTTGCTTTAGAAAAGCAAAAAGATTTTTCTCTTCAACGGAACGGCGGATTTTCAGGGTGGTTGTTTTGCATAATGGTTCGAATCCATAGACAAATTGACGAATTGCTTTATACGCCGGGAGTTTCGCGTTGACCTCTCGAATCAAAGCCAAAAGACGATCGGGCAATTCTTTTTCCGAAATACGATCCTGCTCCAAAATCTCCTTGTCAAAAACAATTTTTGTACTGACGACCACGTCTCCATCCGGCTGTATATCTCCGAAAACAAGTGCCTCTTTCACATAGGGGAGAGAAATGATCCATTGCTCCACTTCTTCGGGAAATATTTTTTTCCCGTTTTTCAGTACAATCATAGATTTCATACGTCCTGTAATAGAAAGACATCCTGTTTTTTTATGGATCCGACCGATATCCCCGGTATGAAACCACCCTTTTTCATCCATAACCTCAGCAGTGGCAGCTTCCGCTTCAAAGTACCCCATCATCACCATCGGACCTTTTACCAGAATTTCTCCTTCTTCAAATGCCGTATCGGTATCAATGGCCAAAGTCACATCGCCCACAGGAAGGCCGACTGTGCCCGGAACCAAATGCTTGGGATTGCAGGCAGCGATAACGGGAGAGGTTTCTGTAAGTCCGTATCCTTGATAAATATCAATGCCAATTCCCTCCAAAAACAAAATGATTTCGGGATCAATCGGAGCCGCACCACAGATGCCGAAACGGAATTCGCCTCCGAAAAAGGAAAGCACATCCCTAAAGACAATACGGCGAATATCTATTTTGAATTTTCTAAGAACACGAGAAAAGCGGATGAGTCGATTCACAGTCTTCTGCTTTCCTTTTTCCTCCAATCCTTTTTGAATTTTTTTGTAGAAGCTTTCAAAAAGAAGGGGCACGCCAATGAGGAGATTGATTTTATACTCCTGGAAATTTTTCTGGATATATCGAAGTCCGTCGCCAATGCAGCAGCAAACACCTATGGAAAGTGCAAAAAGAAGACCACAAGTACTTTCAAAAGTATGGTGCATCGGGAGAACAGAAAGATAACGTGTTCCGACAGGAAAGCTCTCTACTTGTGCCATCGCAAAAACATCAGAAACTAAATTGTCACTGGAAAGCATGACACCCTTGGATTGACTGGTTGTACCGGAAGTAAAAAGAAGTTCTACCATGGCTGTAGAATCGATTTTGCGTTTACGGTATCGTTTGTCCCCGGCTTTCAAAAGATTCCGTCCCTTTTCAAGGATATCGTCAAAACGGAAAAAATCAGAGGAGGAAGAAAAAACGTCGGCTGTCGGGTTCGTAGGAGATTCACGCAGACAAATAAACGCTTTTATTTGAGGGAGAGAGCGTTTGGCTTTTTTCATGGTTTCCAAAAAGCTCGCATCAAAAAAGACTGCCGAGACCTGGCTCCTTTCCAAAAGCTGTAATATTTCCTCAGAGGGAAGAAGACGGTCGAGCGGGACCGATATGCCCATGCCACTCATGGTTGATAAATGCGCAACTGCCCAGCGATAGCTGTTTTCACCGATTACAGCAATCTTCTGGTCGGCAAATCCCATATGAATCAGTGATGTTCCCACCGCATTCATATCTTCATAAAGCTCGGAAAAAGTTTTGCATTGTATCTTATCAGCAGGATGTTCACGAAACATAAAAGCAGGGATATCTGAAAAATGATCTGCTGCTTTTTCAAAAATATCGCGAATATCGCAAAAACGAGTTGCTTGATAAATTGGCTTTCCGTATAACTTTTGCATAGGCGCATGGATGCAGTTTTAGCGACTGCAACCTCCTTTTTATTTATTTTATAATAAGCGTAACCCTTTTTTGTTTGTGAATGAATGATATTTTGTTGCTGAATTGTAAAAATCACCTTCGGCGCCGAATCTTGACGTTGATCAAAGATTCATTTTTTGTGAGACGCGAGATTTTCAAGGAGAGGTTTTCCAAATAGAGCGCGCATACAAAGGTATGTAAGCGATATTTGGCAAAAGTCCTCGACGACGAAAACCGATGTGAATCACAAAAAAACCGCCATTCCTGAAAATGACGATTTATAGGGGGGCTATAATAATTTGCTTCCTTTTTCGCATATTTCATGAATTTCATCATATTTCTGTTCCATCAGCGGTTCGATTTTTTGAGCTCGTTTTTCCGTGAGTCTGTTAAAAATAAAATACGGTAACGCCCACCCGGCAAATCCGGGAATGGCAAGAAGAACACATAACCAAATGATAGGTGGTGCAGAGGTGACGGCAAAGGTTGATCCTGCCATGAATGCCGTACCAAAAAGACCTACTATGATTGCCCATATGGTTGCGCCGTCGGTTTTTGATTTTTCCATTTTATGGAGTTCATTCATGCAAGACTCAAAATGACGCTGCAAGCGTGTCAATTCCACTTTATTCAATATTTTTCGATCTCTTTTTAGTTTTATAAATACTTTTCCAATGACTCTGGAGGTCTGGATATTCCCGTCGGGAATCCACCCAAAATGCGAATAACCGTCTACATATAGAGACGCTTTTTCCTCCGGGGCAACGATTTCCATATATTCATAGCCGACATAATTTTTTCTGTCTTTTGTAAATTCAGTCATATCATCAACTCCCTGTTATTTATAGATTTTAATGATTTACGAGACCATTCTATCAAGGGTTTATTTCCGCATCGCTTGAAAATGGTTTGCATTATATTAATTCACTCTACATCGAATCGGAATGTGTACAGTAAATGCGGTGCCTTTTCCAACCTCGCTTTCTACATGGATGCTGCCATCTATAAGCTGTAATATCCGCAAAACCAGAGCGAGTCCCAATCCGTTTCCTTCTGTAGAATGAGAAGTGTCGCCTTGGTAAAACTTGTCAAATATATGCTTCAATGTTTCTTCGTTCATTCCGCAACCGCTGTCGATGACACGAACCGTGATTTCATCCGGCGTAGATGTCTGCTGCAATGTGACGGCGCCGCCCGGTTCTGTAAATTTGATCGCATTTGAAATCAAGTTATTCCATACGAGCTCCAAAAGACTGGCATCGGCTTCAATGGTGGCACGATCTTCCACATCTGCCTCAAATTCAATGCCTTTTTTTATCCATATATCTTCAAATCGCAGCGCACACTCACAAAGCTGCGCGCAAACATCGTATGGGTCGGACATAGGCCGCAAGGTCTGTTTTTCCAATTTGCTCAGCTTCAGAATATTACTGATTAAATCAGATAAGCGTGTGGAGGATTCGATAATCGTATCAATATACATTTCTTTTTCCCGATCTGTTATACTTTCGCTTTTAAGTCCTTGTGCGTAGTTTTGTATGGCAGAAAGAGGCGTCTTTATTTCATGTGACACGTTGGAAAAGAAATCTGTTTTCAGCGTTTCTATGCTTCCGAGTTCTTCAACCATGGTATTAAAATCTGTGAAAATGACGTCGAGATAATCCCGTTTGTCCGGAAGATGTCTCGGCGGTATATAAACCGAAAAATCGCCCTCCGCGACCTTTCTTGTCGCGTCAGCCAATTCTTCCAATGGTTTTTGAAAATCACGGAAAAGCTGCCGTCTTGTAATTCCAATGAAAGAGGCTGCAATAATAAACCAATAAATAAGAACAGTAACGATACTGCCTGTCGGAAGATGACTGATATCAATATGATTCCGAAGGAGGATCATTTGCCCGGTCGTAAGAAGGCCAAAGGAAAGAAAGGAGAAAAGAAAACCCTTGAACGGAAAAAGTTTTGTTTTCACTCTCGGATCAGGAATTTTTTTCATATCAGTACCGCCTTATAGCCAAGTCCGCGAACCGTTACGATTTGAAATCCATCACAAGAAGAGAGCTTATCCCGAAGCTTTGTGACATAGACATCCACAGCGCGAAGACTGGTTTCTGTATCCACATCCCAAAACTCATCCATGAGCTGTGCGCGGGAAAAGGTTTTTTTAGGATACGACAGGAGTTTATATAAAAGATTAAATTCTCTCAGAGTCAACGCAATTTCCTCGCCGTCAATCGTTGTGGTCATTGCGTCCGCATCCATGGAAAGATTTCCAACGGTCATTTTTCGTTCTTCCATAATATTGGCACGCCGGAGAAGTGCGCCGATTCGCATAAGTAATTCGTCAAAGTTGATTGGTTTCACCATATAATCATCAATACCCAGCTGAAAGCCCCGTTGTTTTGACATAATGTCATCTTTTGCGGTCATGAATAAAATGGGTATTGTTTTATTGATTTGGCGAACCGTTGCGGCAAATTCAAAACCATCAATTTCCGGCATCATGATATCGGAGATAATCAATTCATACAGACTGTTATACATCAAATCATACGCCTCTCTTGGATTGAAACAGCCTTTCGCATGATAACCGCTGTCGTTCAAATATTTACATACAATTTGATTTAGCTTACTATCGTCCTCGACTACTAAAATGTGAATCATATAGTACCTCCATTCCTTTTTTCAGACCGGATTCCTTCGGATTTTCTAATGCGTAAAATCATAATAATACCCAATAGTGCCGCTGTACTTCCCATAAGAATACCGGTAAATCCATTGGCGGTAGGGTGCAGATCTATTTTTGTATCGGCAAAGGATAGAATAGCAGATTGTGTCAGAACAAGACAAATCAGTGCCGATGCAAGATTTATCATCTTGATTGCGTGAAATAAAGGTGCGCGACTCTTTCTTTCTACAATGGCACCTCTTATATTCAGTATCAGTTCAGTAAAAGTGAATGCGGCAATGGAAAGTGCGGCATACATATGATAAGTATCGGTGATGGGGTAGAAGAAGAGCCGGATAGAATAGACGATAAAAATAAGGTTTGAGATGACTAAAATAATGCCGGACAAAAAATAATAACGATATTGTTCTCGTAGGCTATTGGCTTTTACGATTCCTTTCAGAGCAAAATATCGGGCGATGACCATCCCGAACGTGTAAAAAGCACTGATACAAGAGAAAAAAGATTGAGAATAAATACCCAGTCCAAGCTTTCCCATGCCCAATAAAAAGATGAAAATGCCCGTTACGCCGCTGATTTTCAAAGAAATTCCGGTTTTGAGATCAAATTTTGTGCTGAATTCAGAATTCACATGGTAAATCCATTGAAAAAGAGAGGTGTTTTCTTTTTTTCGCACGCAGCCGCACTCCGATCATAGTATATTTTTTACTTTTCTTGGAGGTATGTTATTCCTTTTTTGTTTTTGAATGATTTGTGTTTTGTTGCTGTTTTGTTAATGCGAAAAACTTTTGTCAAAAATCCGCTTATCTGTAGGGTTGGTTTTACTTCCTGCGGAGGTGATTTCTGAACAAAAGTTTTTTCTTTGAAAACATAAGCGGATCAATACATTATTTGATATCGCCAAGTAGGATGGTTTTGATGTTCGTATCTATTTCATCACAAGTAAGACCTTTTGATAGTAGTGGTTGTATCACTTCGCGGCTCTCTCTTATGTGCGGCAATGTTGCCGCAAGTGCATTTGCTTTTTCTGCCTTTTTGCACTTTAGATATAAAAAGCAAAGTAATGCACGGGTGGTTGCTTTTTGCTTTTCATTGATGGAAAGAGGAAGTCCCCGCTCTATTAGCTCAATAGCTTCCTCTGCATTGCCCTGTAACGCCAACGTACCCGCTAAACCAAGTATCATGCCGGGTTTGTTTGGGTAAATAAGAAGAGCGCTCCGGTATGTTTTTTCCGCTGCTTGATAATCTCCGTTGCGCTGACACTCAGTTGCTGTTTCGTGGATTTTTAAGCGTGTTTCTTCTGCACGAATGGTATCCATGCCAATAAGTAGATCAATACTTGTTTCAAAAATATTTGCCAAAGTAGGCAAAGAAGTAATGTCAGGATAACTATCTCCGCGCTCCCACTTTGAAACGCTTTGTGGTGTAACGTTGAGATAGGCGGCAACATCTTCTTGTGTCAGATTTTTCAAAAGACGGTGTTTCTTTAGATTTTCAGATAGAAAAAGCATCGTGATTCTCCTTTTCGAGTTTATTTTCTATTGTTGTTATAGTGGAAAAAAGATATTTATTCAATGACGCAGTAGTTGTTGTAAACTCAACTAAGTGACTTTTGTGAGATGTAGTTATTCGTTATATATAAAGGGTTTTGAAACACTTTATTATTTCCAAAATTCACCCAAACATAGTGTTGCTGTGGATAAATGGAAAAGCGACTTGATGTATTTGTGTGAATATACAAAGTGATATCACTTTTTCAATTTTATATGGTTATATACACAATAGGGGTACAAAAAGATAGAAAACCGAGTGGTTGCCGGTTATAAGAAAACACTCCGCAGTGCGATCTAAAAGTTATTTTCTCAATCGCATACTATGAAATCTATTAACAAATCCAAGAGATTTCCAGAATTCTATTCCTGCATCATTCCAAGAATAAACATCAATATCAATGGTTGTCACTCCTAAAAAATCAAAAAGCCGAGAAAAGGATGCTTTTCCATATCCTTTTTTTCGCTCATTTCGACATCATGGAGAGTACAGGTACAAATAGTAATCATGTTACGTTCTCCCTTTCTTTAGCGGAACCGAGAAAATCCCCCATCAACAGGCACGGATTATTTTTATCCCAATAGGAAGGGAATACTTCAAACGGGCGGAGAAAACGGTATGTCCTTGATAGTACGCCGAAGCAATTTGGGAACAACTCCGCTTGCGCGGAGAAAATTGTTTATATTTTCCCCTTCTAAATCGTTTTTTAGGAACAACTCCGCTTGCGCGGAGAAAATAAGTTTGTTCTTCAAATGCATCTGGAAAATGTAGGAACAACTCCGCTCGCGCGGAGAAAATTGCGTACGGCTTTAAGAGCAAGATTTAACACTAGGAACAACTCCGCTCGCGCGGACATCACCATTTTAGTATTGGTAGCGGTGGTGGTATTAGTACTGTTTCCAATATACGCAAACATTGTCAAGCCAATTTCCCGGAAAATTATCGGTTTCTTATCGTCATTGAAAAACAGGTCTAGCAAATAATAGAAAACTCAAAAAACTCATACCTATGTATCCAATAACAATTGAAGAAATAGCCATTGCTTCTTTTTTTCTTTTTCGATGGGATGGACAGAAAGAAAAAAACTCGGCTGTGTTAACCACAACAGTAATCCTACCTTAAACGAAAATGATTGGAAGCTTATCTCTTTAATTATTAAAGTAAAAAAGCATTGCAATGCCTGCTGCATACCAAATACATCTATCTCTTTTTTCACTTTTACTTTCATTTTCATAAACTTCTTTACTTTCCAGTCGGAATTTCATGATTACACGACCTTTCTTTTCCTCGTGTATTTTTTCACTGATAAAAAAGAGCCTGCGTAAAAGCTCTTTTTTATCTGTTGTTGAAATAGATCCTCGTGGTTTATATTGATTGAGCGAGAAGGTTTGTTACAGGATGCTTGCTACATCTCGCATACCACGTAGAATTCTATGCACCGTGATTAAACCAACTTTTTCGTCCACATGGTAAAAGCAAATATATTCATAGGGCAACATCATACGACGGAAATAGTTGTTTCCCTCATGAGCTGGGTACATTAAGGGATGGTCAATAAGTAAAGTCTCCTGCTTTCCTATAGCGTCAACAAACTTAGCAGCCGCAGACGGGCTGTGTTCGTATAGATAAGCTTCCGCGTCCAGCACGTCAAAACGAGCCACTTGAAGATATTCCACCCTATACATGGACACGGCTTCGCGCCTCGCGCTGTTCCTTCAAACCTGCCATTACATCAGCATGTGATGATCGCCGTGCGTTGGGATCATTAACTTCCAGCATAGACTCGCTCAATGCTGTATTGATATACGCTTTATGAGCTGCCTCACGTGTGCGAATCTCAAACGGAATTCGCTCCTCTATAATTGACGCCCGCAAGAACAATTCTATGGCTGTGGTCATATCTAATCCCATTTTGCCAAATACGCGCTGAGCGTCTTTTTTAATATTTTCATCGATATTCATTGATATTCGGCTATTAGTCATCATAAACAGCCCCCTTTCCATGCATCTATTATACGCCCGATATACACATTAATCAATTTTGAATTTTCCACTTCTTACATTTTTTCTATTTTGACAATTTGAATTTCTACTTCCTTTCAAAGGAAAAAGACAGCAAGAATCATCCCATTGCCTTTTTCAATACTTTCATTATTGTTCTTTTATTTTTTTCTCTTAACAATTACTACTGCTCCTAAAGCACTGGCAAGCCCAGACAGAAGAAACAAGTTGTTTAGGAACAACTCCGCTCGCGCGGACATCACCGTCCTCCAACCAAAGAAATCCATCCTTGTCCAGGAACAACTCCGCTTGCGCGGAGAAAATTTGTCCGATGATACAACAACACGGCAAAACAGAGGAACAACTCCGCTTGCGCGGAGAAAATTTTTCTTGAATCTATCAAGAAGATTGCAATTGAGGAACAACTCCGCTCGCGCGGAGAAAATAGAGTTTCCTGCGGGCGATAACTTAGAAAAATAGGAACAACTCCGCTCGCGCGGAGAAAATACCCGGCTCAAACAACAGCGTGGCGATTCCGTAGGAACAACTCCGCTCGCGCGGAGAAAATTTTCCGGTCTCTACACTTTTCTGTAAAGAAACAGGAACATCTCCGCTCACGCGGACATCACTTTTGCAAATTTCCCTCGGGTGAATACCTGAAAGGAACATCTCCGCTCACGCGGACATCACACTATCAATTACTTTTGGCAGATTGGCTGCAAAGGAACATCTCCGCTCACGCGGACATCACATTTTTTTCCTCCTTAAAATAGTGTTTTAATAGGGAACATCTCCGCTCGCGCGGACATCACATCAATAACCACCGCAAGCGGGGCTTTTATGTAGGAACAACTCCGCTCGCGCGGACATCACTCAAAAGAGTTGGGAATTGCCAGAATTGACGTGGGAACAACTCCGCTCGCGCGGACATCACCGATGTGATTTTCGCAGGGTATAACAATAAACAGGAACAACTCCGCTCGCGCGGACATCACCGAGGGGTGTTCTTTTCAGTTAGTAGAGTAGGGGGAACAACTCCGCTCGCGCGGACATCACGCAACAAGTTTCTTACGTATATCATCATACACAGGAACAACTCCGCTCGCGCGGACATCACGAAATAGTAAACGAAGAAAACGGATTCACAAAAGGAACAACTCCGCTCGCGCGGACATCACCTTCTCACTTCTTGCCAGAATCGCACTCAACGAGGAACAACTCCGCTCGCGCGGACATCACT
>JGI994J12354_10003644_pt1 | contig 14277 bp, 14 predicted proteins | sample IntmicLarv3ML3BL_FD_12354 | JGI IMG/M metagenome (IMG submission 12354)
TCCTAAAACCTTATTCTTTGCAACTGTTGCAACAAAATCTTTAAGATAAAATGGTTCGAAATAGGCAGTATCGACAAAGCGTTTTGCAGCATAGGCTTCCTCTGCTAAAACAGCCATATCTGTAGCTAAAACACGTACTCCGTCTATAAAGTTTGCATTAGGGTTTGTGATTACTTCGCGGCATTTCTCTGCTCCATCTCCAAAGAACGAAATGGTATGTGAAACTAATACGTCGGCAAACGAATCTGCATCAATGATTAGAGCTTCCACATCTTTCTTTATCGCTCCGTCCTTGTCATAAATAGCAGCATAAACTTCCATACGGCGAGCATCAATCATCGGACAGTATAAATCTGTCTGTTGTCCGCTACGTATCATCTTGTGCGCAAGTACCTCCAACGTTGGAAGACTAATAAGAGGTATGTTATAGCCGAAGCAAATACCTTTTGCCAATGAAACTCCGATACGCAACCCTGTATATGATCCAGGACCACTACTTACAGCAACTCCATCAAGGACAACGCCAAGTTTCGCTGCTTCTTTAAGAGCTTCGTCTACAAAGGCTCCAAGCAATGCGGCGTGAGAAGGCTTCTCTTCCTGAGACATTTTATTATATACTATTTCGCCATCAACGGCAAGAGCGGCAGAACAGATATTTGCCGATGTTTCTATACAAAGGATACAACTCATAACTTTTACATTCAACTTTTATTTGCAGACATCAAAAATACTTTTTTTACGCCATATACTGCCTGTTTCAGTAAATAAAATCTAACTTTGTCGAAAAGTAAAACAAAAGATGATCAAATCGATGACTGGTTTCGGTAAGGTTACAGCCGAACTTCCTTCAAAGAAAGTAACCGTTGAAATAAAAGCACTTAATAGTAAACAATTAGACCTTTCCACTCGTATTCCTGTCGCATATAAGGAAAAGGAAATGGAAATTCGCAGCCTTTTGTTGCAATCACTAGAGCGTGGCAAGGTAGAATTTGGTATATATATCGAGTATATCGGGAGAGATGTCCCAACACAAATCAATCCAATCGCAATAGAGAACTATTATAAGCAAATCAACGAGGTTGCTGAAAGGTTGTCAATACCCGTTCCAAACGATTGGTTTCAAATCCTACTACGTATGCCGGAAGTAATCCGCAACGAAGCTGCAGTCTTGGATGACACAGAATGGGGCGTAGTATTGGAGACAGTAAAAGGTGCTATTAAACAGCTTGATGGTTTCCGTAAGCAAGAAGGTGCAATGTTGCAAGATTTGCTTAAAGAGAAGATTAAAAATATCGCAACGCTACTCGTAGAAGTAGATAAATACGAAGGAGAACGTCTTGAAAAGATAAAGAGTCGCATTACTGACAATCTGGAAAAGATTGCCACAGCGGACTACGACAAGAATCGTTTCGAACAAGAAATGATTTACTACATTGAGAAGTTGGATGTAAACGAAGAAAAGAGTCGCCTAAACAATCACCTAAAATACTTCGTAAGCACAATGGAGGATGGTTCAGCACAGGGTAAAAAACTCGGCTTTATCAGTCAGGAGATTGGTCGCGAAGTTAACACTCTTGGTTCAAAAAGTAATCATGCAGAAATGCAGAAGATTGTAGTCCACATGAAGGACGAATTAGAACAAATCAAAGAACAAGTCTTAAACGTATTATAAACATACGCATAGAATATGGCAGGCAAATTAATTATATTCTCGGCACCATCAGGAGCCGGCAAATCAACCATAGTTAATTACTTACTACAACAGCAGCTACACCTGCGCTTCTCTATCTCGGCAACAAGTCGTGCACCTCGTGGTGCAGAGAAAGACGGAGTAGAATATTATTTTCTTTCTCCAGAAGAGTTTCGCAAGCGCATTACAGCAGAAGAGTTCCTCGAATATGAAGAGGTATACACTGATAAATTCTATGGTACACTAAAAAGCGAAGTAGAACGTATCCTCGAAGCTGGAGATAATGTAGTCTTCGATGTAGATGTAGTGGGCGGATGCAATATAAAGAAGTATTATGGCGACCGAGCACTATCCGTATTTATTAAGCCCCCAAGCATAGAAGAACTACACCGTCGACTTGTAGGCAGGCAAACCGACAGTCCGGAAGTTATCGAGCATAGAATCGCAAAGGCAGATTATGAGCTAAGTTTTGCAGACCGCTTCGATATAGTTATCGTAAACGACATTCTGGAAGACGCACAAAAGGAAGCATTGCACGAAATACACACTTTTCTTAATAAATGAAGAACGTAGGTATATTTTCCGGTTCATTCAATCCGATCCATATCGGACACCTTGCATTAGCAAACTGGATTTGCGAATACGGAGGAATGGATGAGGTGTGGTTTTTAGTCACCCCTCAGAATCCGTTGAAGGAGCAAAATGAATTACTGGATGACAACCTACGCTATGAGCTTGTCAAAGAAGCTGTAGCGACCTATCCTCGCTTTAAGGCAAGTGATATAGAGTTTAGTATGCCTCGTCCATCATACACTATTGATACAATTGATGAACTGAAAAAGCAATATCCACAGCATACATTCCACCTTATAATCGGTGCTGACAATTGGAGGAATATTCATAGATGGAAAGAGTCAGGGAGATTAATCGCTGAATGTCCGATACTGGTATATCCACGTAAAGGAGATACAATAAACATATCTATCAAAGAGACTAATGTCCACCTGATTTCTGCTCCGGAGATAGAGATCTCTTCAACATTCATCAGAGAATCAATCCGTGAGAATAAAGACATTCGTTTTTTCCTTCCTAACTCTTCGATCCCTTATGTTTCCAAGATAAGAGAGGCTTTGTGCAGAACAAAATAAAAAGTTTTTTACCTTTGTAATCATTATAATACAAATAACAGCATTAAGAATGAATCCATTAGAATTGAGTGAACAAGAAGTTATAAGACGTGGTAGTCTTGAGCAGTTACGTCAAAATGGAATAGACCCTTATCCAGCAGCCGAGTATATAACAGATGCTTATTCTGTTGAAATAAAAGAATCATTTGTAGACGATGCACCTGCTCGTCCGGTTTGCATCGCAGGTCGTATCATGAGTCGACGTATTATGGGCAAGGCTTCTTTTGTGGAGCTTCAGGACTCAAAAGGAAGAATACAAGTATATATATCCCGAGATGATATTTGTCCGGGCGAAGATAAAGAAGCATACAACACTGTTTTCAAGAAGTTACTTGACATTGGTGACTTTGTTGGAATCAAGGGATTTGTTTTCCGTACACAAATGGGTGAAATCTCTATTCATGCAGAAGAACTTACTGTATTAGCAAAATCTATCAAACCTCTACCTATTGTAAAGATGAAGGATGGAGTTGTATATGATGGCTTCTCTGATGCAGAACAACGCTATCGTCAACGCTACGTTGACCTTGTTGTTAATGAAGGTGTGAAAGACATCTTTATGAAACGCACTAAGATATTCAATTCTATGCGTGAGTTTTTCAACAGTCATGGATATCTAGAAGTAGATACTCCTGTATTGCAAAGTATCCCCGGCGGTGCATCAGCACGTCCTTTCATAACACACCATAATGCATTAGATATCCCTTTGTATTTGCGTATAGCAAACGAATTGTATTTGAAACGCCTTATCGTGGGCGGTTTCGAAGGTGTTTACGAGTTCAGTCGTAACTTCCGTAATGAAGGTATGGACAGAACTCACAATCCTGAGTTTACTTGTATGGAAATATATGTGGCATACAAGGACTACAACTGGATGATGAATACCACAGAGCAATTGCTCGAAAAGATTTGTCTTGATGTACATGGCACAACAAAGGTTAAAATAGGCGAGAAAGAGATAGACTTCAAAGCTCCTTATAAGCGCATCACAATGATTGACGCTATCAAGGAGCATACCGGTGTTGATATTAACGGAATGAACGAAAAACAACTTCGCGAAGTCTGCAAACAACTTGGTGTCGAACAAGACGAAACAATGGGTAAAGGCAAACTTATCGATGAGATCTTTGGAAGTAAGTGTGAGCACACATACATTCAGCCTACTTTCATCACTGACTATCCTATTGAAATGTCTCCGCTGACTAAGAAACACCGTAACAACCCTGAACTAACAGAGCGTTTCGAGTTAATGGTTAACGGAAAAGAATTGGCTAATGCTTATTCAGAGCTTAACGACCCTATCGATCAACGCGAACGCTTCGAAGAACAACTTCGATTAAGTGAAAAGGGAGACGATGAAGCAATGTTTATTGATAACGACTTCCTACGTGCACTTGAATATGGTATGCCTCCTACAAGTGGTATGGGTATCGGTATGGATCGCCTTGTAATGTTTATGACAGGACAAGAGAGTATTCAAGAAGTATTATTCTTCCCACAAATGCGTCCTGAAAAGGTTATTAAGAAGGATGGTGCAGACAAATATGCTCATATTGGTATTGATGAAGCATGGGTTCCTGCTCTTCAAAAAGCAGGTTATATTACAGTTGATTCATTCAAAGATTTAGATGCAAATAAATTCAGACAAGAAATTTGCGGATTAAACAAGAAACATAAACTGGAGTTGAAGAACCCAACGATTGAAGAAGTACAGGATTGGATAGACAAAGCCGGTAATTAATCATCGGAAAGCATGACATTACCAGGAAAAATAGCCATTATGGGAGGTGGTAGCTGGGCTACCGCTTTAGCAAAGATTGTATTATCTACACAAGAGAATGTTAATTGGTATATGCGTCGTCCCGAGTCGATCGAGGACTTCAAACGACTAAAGCATAATCCATCATATCTCACAAGTGTACGGTTTGACATGGAGAAAATTGAGTTCTACGATGATATAAATAAGGTAATCGAGGATTCCGATATATTAATATTCGCAACTCCTTCTCCTTTTCTTAAACAGCACCTTTCCAAGGTTACAACTTCGATACAGGACAAATTTGTTGTTTCTGCGATTAAGGGAATTGTTCCCGACGAAAATATGTTGATTGCAGAATATTTCTCGGAATTCTACAATGTTCCGGCGGATAATATTGCTGTTATTGGAGGACCTTGCCATGCGGAGGAGATTTCCTTCGAACGCCTCTCCTACCTCACTCTTGCTTGTACTGATATAGAGAAAGCAAAAGTCCTTTCAGACATCTTTAGCAACCGATATCTCAAATGCTCATGCAGCGAGGATGTTGCCGGTATAGAATATGCTTCTGTCCTAAAGAATGTATATGCTATAGTAGCAGGTATTTGCCATGGAATGAAGTATGGCGATAACTTTCAAGCAGTATTTATATCAAATGCCATTGCTGAGATGCACCGCTTCGTGGCTACGGTTCATAAGTTGGAGCGTGATATAACAAACTCGGTATACTTGGGCGACCTACTGGTTACTGCTTACTCGCACTTCAGTCGCAATCGTACTTTTGGCACAATGATTGGCAAGGGATATTCAGTAAAGACTGCACAAATCGAGATGGAAATGATTGCCGAAGGATACTATGCTACAAAATGTATTTACGAGATTAATCAACGATACAATGTAGAAATGCCTATCCTTGACGCTCTTTACGGAATAATCTACGAGCGTAAATCTCCGACAACAATAATTCGACAACTAACAGAAACTTTTAAATAACGTAATATGAAGAATATCAGTTTGAGCATTGAAAAGGCTCTCGGGAAAATTACAAAAGAACAAGTGTATGCTCAGGAAGCTGCTGCTAAAGATGCTAACAAGAAATTACATGATGGTACAGGCGAAGGGAGTGATTTCTTAGGTTGGTTAAATCTACCGTCTTCTATCACTGATGCAGAATTGGCTGACATTGAGAATACCGCTGCTAAACTACGTTCTAAATGCGAAGTAATCGTTGCCGTAGGTATTGGTGGTAGCTATTTAGGAACTAAGGCTGTAGTAGAAGCATTGAGCAATAGCTTCGATTGGTTACAAACTGAACGCAAGAATCCTGTTCTTGTATATGCAGGACATAATATTGGCGAAGATTACCTATATGAACTGTCTGAAATGCTTCAAGGTAAGCAATTCGGTATCATTAATATTTCTAAATCGGGAACTACAACTGAGCCGGCTTTGGCTTTCCGTATCCTGAAGAAACAATTAGAGGATGCTGTCGGTAAAGCAGAAGCTAAAGAACGCATCGTTGCTATCACTGACGAGAAGCGTGGCGCTTTGCGTACTCTTGCTAACCAAGAAGGTTATAAGACATTCGTCATTCCTGATAATGTAGGTGGACGTTTCTCGGTTTTCACTCCGGTAGGTTTACTTCCTATTGCTGTTGCAGGTGTTAACATCCGTGAATTGATTAACGGTGCTGTTACAATGGAAAAAGCAACTGCTCTTGACGTTCCTTTCGCTGATAATATCGCTGCTATCTACGCTGCTGTTCGTAATGAATTATACAAGGATGGTAAGACTATCGAAATCCTTGCAAACTTCCACCCGAAACTTCACTATATCTCTGAATGGTGGAAACAACTTTACGGAGAAAGTGAAGGTAAAGACAATAAGGGTATCTTCCCTGCATCTGTGGATTTGACGGCTGATCTTCACTCTATGGGACAATGGATTCAAGAAGGCGAACGTACAATCTTCGAAACCGTTATCTCTGTAGAAAACCCTGATAGAAAAGTATTAGTACCTTCTGACGAAGCTGACCTTGACGGACTTAACTTCCTTGCAGGAAAGCGTGTTGACGAGGTTAACAAGATGGCAGAACTTGGTACACAATTGGCTCATGTTGACGGTGGTGTTCCTAACATCAAGATTACAATCCCTCAAGTAAACGCTTACTATATCGGTCAGTTGTTCTACTTCTTCGAGAAGGGATGCGGTATAAGTGGTTACATCCTTGGTGTTAATCCTTTCAACCAACCTGGTGTTGAAGCCTACAAGAGTAATATGTTCGCTTTATTAAACAAGCCTGGATTCGAAAAAGAAAGTGAAGCTATCAAAGCAAGATTATAATAACTTAATTATAGAAGGCTGCAAAGGGATAAAACTCTTTTGCAGCCTTTATTTTATCCATGAATGAGCTAATCACATTCGACAAAGAGCTGTTCCTCTATCTCAACAGCAAACATACGCCTTGGCTTGACCCTATCATGTCATTCCTTAGCTCCTACTTTGGCTTGGCGGTTATCGCTCTCTGCATTCTCATCTATACAATGTACCGATGCAAGGAGTGGAAATGGTCGGTTGCAGTCTTCGTATCGCTTACAGTGGCTACGACAAATCTGATTAACAACATTGTGAAGATAATAATTGCTCGTCCCCGTCCGATACATGAGGATGCTTTCAGCGATATTATCCATGCGATAGAGAAATATGACGCTGCTTACAGTTTCTTCTCCGCCCATTCCTCCACGGCATTGGCATTGGCAGTATTCGCTGCTTTAGCTGCAAAGAGTCGTTGTTTCACAGCCATTGTTTTGTTATGGGGACTAGGGGTAGCATACAGTAGAATATACGTCGGAAAGCATTATCCGCTCGACGTTATCGTCGGCATACTATTCGGCAGCATAATGGCATTTGTCGGATACAAGCTTTTCAATTATTACAAAAAAAAGCATTGAAGACGCAAGCACAAACGCCATAACCACAAGCATTTGTCCTAAAGACAAAAAAATCAATCAACTTTTTTCTTATCTCTTTTCTTTGTCCTTTGGACAAAAAAAAGGTCTTTCCCCCTCTATGTTTTTGCCAGAAGGTCGCGGCAAGCTACCGCAAGGTTCTGTCCTAAATACAGAAGCTTGCCGACGGCGTATTCATCGCATTTACTTATTTGGTCTTACTTCAAAATGTCTTTTTCAGCATCCTGATTTAGTTGTATCTTTACAAAAAAAAAATATTCTAATGAGTAAACGAATTATAGAGATTTGCGCAAACTCGGCACAAAGTTGTGTCGAAGCAGAGGCAGGAGGAGCTACACGAGTTGAACTCTGTGCCGCTATTCCCGAAGGTGGAACAACACCAAGTTATGGGGAAATAAAGACTACACAGGAACTTACCTCAAACATTGATATAAATATCATCGTCCGCCCTCGCGGTGGCGATTTTCTCTATACCGAAGCCGAAGTGCGTTCGATGCTTCACGATATCGAGATGGCTAAAGAGCTGGGTGTACACGGTGTCGTAGTAGGCTGTCTTACGGCAGATGGCGACATTGACGTGGCTTTGCTCAAGAGGTTAGTCGAAGCTGCCGGTACGCTGTCGGTGACTTTCCATCGTGCCTTCGATGTGTGTCGCGACCCATTCGCAGCATTGGAACAAATAATCGAAGCTGGCTGCGACCGCATCCTTACTTCAGGACAAGAAGACAACGCCGAAAAAGGCATCCCCCTCTTATCCCGATTGGTCGAAAAGGCTGGCGACAGAATAATAATAATGCCTGGCTGCGGAGTGCGCGAGAATAATATCGCAAAGATAGAGGCAGAAACAGGAGCGAAAGAGTTCCATACTTCGGCACGCAGCATAGTGCAAAGTCGCATGATTTACAGAAAGGATAACGTACCGATGGGCAGCAGTGCAGTATCGTCCGAATTTGAAACCGTCGAGACAGACCGCAGCAAAGTGGCTCTCTATACAACAATTTGATATTTGAGGAAACATATTTTATCTTTGGATATTCACTAATTAAATAATTAATCATGGAAACACGTAAACGATTAACTCGCTCGAGAAAAGAAAAAATGATTGCCGGTGTTTGTGGTGGAATAGCCGATTATTTCGACCTCGACCCCACAATTGTTCGTATAGGATATATCATGCTTAGTATCTTCACTGTATTCGCAGGTATACTATGTTACTTCATTTTATGGTTTGTGATGCCTGTCGAATCCGCTGAAGAATAAAGGATGAAGTTCGAATTATCTTCCCCATTCAAGCCAACGGGCGACCAACCTGACGCTATTGCTGCTCTCTCCGAAGGAATTGATTCCGGTGTCCCCTTCCAAACATTGTTAGGGGTGACAGGCTCCGGAAAAACGTTTACGGTCGCAAACGTAATCCAAAACGTACAGAAACCAACCTTAATACTTAGTCACAATAAAACACTTGCAGCGCAATTGTATGGTGAGTTTAAGTCGTTCTTCCCCAATAATGCTGTCGAATACTTCGTTTCGTATTATGACTACTATCAACCGGAAGCATACCTGCCTACGACAGATACTTATATCGAAAAAGATTTAGCAATCAACGAAGAAATTGATAAGCTACGCTTACGCACTACTGCATCACTGCTCTCTGGTCGTAGGGATGTTATCGTTGTTTCGTCAGTCTCGTGTCTTTATGGTATGGCAGACCCGCGCGCGTTTGCGTCCAAGGTGGTACATCTCGAATTAGGCATGAATATTAACCGTGATAAGGTTATCAGAAAGCTTGTCGATGCGCATTATGTCAATGACAAGACAGAATTCAAACGTGGTTCCTTTCGCGTAAATGGAGACACCGTCGATATCTTGCCTGCAATAGAAACGTATGACGGAACAGCATACAAGATTGAATTTTGGGGCGATGAAATTGAAAGGATTTCCTCATTTGTACCAGATACAGGACACGAATTGTCGACGCTCGACGAACTAAACATATATCCAACAAACCTATTCGTCACAACTCAGCAACAAATAAACGAAGCCATAGGAAAAATAGATGTGGACTTGGGTACGCAGGTAGAATTCCTCAAAGAAATAGGCAAGCATTATGAAGCAAAACGTTTGTACGAACGAGTAACATTCGATCTTGAGATGATTCGGGAAATCGGTTACTGTTCGGGAATCGAAAATTACTCCCGCTACTTCGACAACAGAGAAGCAGGCGAACGCCCTTACTGTCTGTTGGATTATTTCCCTGAGGATTTTCTCCTTGTCATAGATGAGAGTCACGTTACCATCCCACAAATCAGAGCAATGTACGGTGGTGATCGTGCACGTAAAATCAATCTGGTAGAATACGGCTTCCGATTGCCTGCAGCAACAGACAATCGTCCTCTAACATTTGATGAGTTCGAATCAATTACTCCAAAAGCAATATATGTAAGTGCAACACCTGCCGACTTTGAATTGGCGAAGAGTGAAGGTATTATAGTAGACCAAGTAATACGTCCGACAGGCTTGTTAGATCCTATAATCGAGATACGTCCTACAAAAAATCAGATTGACGATTTGATGGAAGAGATTGCACGTTGCACATCCATAGATGAACGTGTGCTGGTGACAACACTAACCAAACGTATGGCGGAAGAATTAACCGCATACCTTTCTCGTATGGGTGTAAAATGTAACTACATACATAGTGATGTGGAAACTTTAGACCGCATACAAATTATGGACGACCTTAGGAAGGGCTTGTTCGACGTACTTATCGGAGTGAATCTCTTGCGTGAAGGACTTGACCTGCCGGAAGTATCGCTCGTTGCCATCCTTGATGCCGACAAAGAAGGGTTCCTGCGTTCACATCGCTCACTGACTCAGACTGCCGGTCGCGCAGCACGTAATGTAAATGGCAAAGTAATATTCTATGCTGATAAAGTAACCAATAGTATGCAGCTGACAATGGACGAAACCACTCGCCGACGTGAAAAACAGTTAGCATACAACGAAAAACATGGCATAACTCCAAAACAGGTAGTAAGAAATACAAATTCGCTACTATCGGATAAAACGAAAGAGCCTTATGCTTATGTAGAGCCGGAAGTAACGAACGCAGCAGACCCAATCGTACAATACATGAATCGTACACAATTGGAAGCAGCGATAGAAAAGACCAAAAAGCAGATGACAACTGCAGCAAAAGATATGGATTTCATAGCTGCAGCTCAATTCCGCGACGAACTATTCAAATTGCAGGAATTATTATCCACAAAAGCATAATCTTATAAATATATCAGGCATGAGAATCATCCACAAAAGCATAAGTTTCGCTCTATTATTACTCGCAAGTATTATACATATTAGCGCACAACAATGCTGCGAAGTTGATGCCACAGCAGAAGACAAAGCGATATTCGAGCGCTACATAACTGCTTCGAAAAAATGGGAATCACTATCATCAGAAGATGTGATAATAAATACAGCAAAGTTCTTTCTTGGCATACCCTACGTAGCGGCAACATTAGAAAAAGAGCCTGAGAGGTTAGTCATTAATTTGCGCGAGATGGATTGCACAACCTTTGTCGAAAACGTCCTAAGTCTGTCGCAGACAGTCCGCAGCAACAATCCGACGTTTGAAGCCTTTTGCAATAACCTGCGCAACCTACGCTATCGCTACGGCAAAGTAGATGGATATGCAAGCAGAATACACTATACAACTGATTGGATATACGTAAATAGTCGCAAAGGATTAGTCGAAGACATAACAAAATCATTAGGAGGCGAAGTATTACCACTAAAGCTGTCGTTCATGTCTACTCATCCGGACAGCTACAAGCAGATGAAGGATAATCCGGCACTAATAGAAGCAATAGCTGCTAAGGAAAAAGAGATTAATAAACGTTCATACTATTATATTCCGGAATCAGAGATCAATGCTAAATCCTCCGGAGTAAAGAATGGAGATGTGGTTTGTTTCACCACTTCTATCGAAGGTCTGGATACCTCTCATGTAGGTATTGCTCATTGGGTTAATGGAGAACTAACATTCATTCACGCATCCTCTACAAAAAAGCATGTAATTGTGAATGATGATAATATACAAGCATACACAGAGGGCATAAGAAGAAACAGCGGAGTAATGTTTATTCGCCCACTACTTGTTAATTAAAACAGGGAAACAACTAAAAAGTCATGCATAAACTTAATAGTCATGCAATTATTACCTTAATTATTGTTCCCATTAAAAAGAAAATGTTACATTTGTTTATCAAAAATATGTTACAGAGCAGTCGTGGTTAAACAGCAAAAAGGTGAAGTCGATTTTTCGGCAAGTTTATCGGAAGTATGGAGAGTCCTGACTGATAAGGAAAGGGACATCCTAAGACACAATTCAACGGTCTTACAATTCAAGCGCAATGAGTTAATTTATTGCGAAGGTGATGAACCAAAGGATATGATGTGCTTACTAAAAGGTAAAGTCAAAATATTCAAGGATGGTGTAGGTGGTAGAAGTCAAATTATCAGAATGATTAAGCCGGTACAATACTTTGGATATCGTGCAAACTTTGCACAAGAAGTGTATCTTACAAATGCATCAGCCTTTGAGGCTTCTACAGTTTGTATGATACCTATGACAGTAGTTACCGAACTGATAATGGGTAATGCTGAATTAGCAATGTTCTTCATACGTCAGCTATCAACCGACTTAGGTATTGCAGACGAAAGAACTGTCAACCTTACCCAAAAACATATTCGTGGTCGTCTTGCAGAGTCTTTATTATTCCTTAAGGATAGTTATGGGTTAGAAGAAGACGGTGCAACATTAAGTATATATCTTGCCCGAGAAGATTTGGCAAACTTATCAAACATGACCACATCAAATGCAATTCGTACCCTATCAACATTCGTTTCTGAAAGAATAATTGCATTAGACGGACGTAAGATAAAATTAATCGATGACGAGAAATTAAGGAAGATTAGTAAAATGGGATAATTGATCCCTATATAAAAAATAGCAAAAGGAGGCATCTCATTTATGAGATGTCTCCTTTTTGTTTCACAACTACACAATAGTGAACGTAATCATTGTCTTGTGACAACGTAATGGCACGCTTGTGACAATGCTTTGTCACAACTGTGACATTGTGTCGTCACAAGCGTGCCATCTGTCTTATTCCAAAATAGGTTGACAGTTAAAACAAGTAAACTTAAAATGGAATTAAGCAATTATGGATTACCCCGCAAGGTAAAAGAGCGTATGATTTTGGAGTATTTGAATGGATTGAAAACAATTCGAATGCTTAGTGACGATTCTGGAATGAGTTATAATGCTATAACTAAGATGATTTTTCGTTATAAAAACAAATATTTGCCGACATTTGAAGGTAAATCACTTTTGACATCAGGTATGGCTAAAAAATCAAAAACAGTAAAAAATGATGATTCTGCAGTTGAGATAGAGAACTTGCGTCGTCAACTCAAAGAAGCTCGATTAAAAATCGAGGGTTATCAAATAATGGGAGAAATCCTGGAAGAAGAGTATGGTATTGACCTGTTAAAAAAATCAGGAGCCAAACAGTCACCCGACTCAAAGAACGACACGCAGAAGTAAGCCTGAATGCTCTCTGCGGTCTGTTTGGCTATACAAGGCAGGCTTATTACAAGCATCTTAAAGTGAATAGAAAATATCACTTGCAAGAGGATGTGTTGATACAAATGATTAAGGAATATAGAAAACAAATGCCTCGAATCGGTGGAACAAAGCTGCATTATCTGATTAATAAATCGGGATATAAAATCGGAAGAAAAGTTCTTTATGATTTTCTTCAAAACAATAATCTCCTTGATTCGCAGACGAAAGAAATATGCTTTTACCACAGACTCAAAACATTGGATGAGAAAATACCCTAATTTAATACGTGGGTTTGAATTTCATCAACCTAACCAATTATGGGTAAGTGATATTACGTATGTAAATATAAATAACGGATTTGCTTATCTTTCATTGATTATGGATGCTTACTCTCACAAGATTGTTGGCTATAAACTCAATCCGACATTGGAAAGAGAGGGAGCTATTTGCGCTTTGGAAATGGCTTTAGATAATACGCCCGAAAAGCAAAGATTGGGATTAATACATCATTCAGACAGAGGATCTCAATATTGTTGCAAAGAGTATGTGAAAATATTAACAAACAACAATATACGAATAAGCATGACTGAAAACGGGGATCCTTATGAAAATGCTTTGGCTGAAAGGGTTAATGGCATACTAAAATCAGAATGGTTAGATCATGAACCGTTTGATGACTTTCAGAAAGCTGATGAGCGCATCTGTCAGATTGTTAATACATACAATATGAACAGACCACACATGAGTTGCGATATGTTAACACCACAGGAGGCGCATTTGAAAGTTGGAAAACTCAAAAAACGATGGAAGAAAAGAAGAAGAATACAGAAAGGGATACATTTATAACAACAGATGTAAACCTATCTTGGATTTAAGACTTTTAACAAAGACAGATAAAATATTATTAATCAAATACTGTCAACCTATTTTGGAATAAGACAATCACTTTGTCACAAAAGGAGCATAATGATTATGTATAAAAGAACCTTAAGTTTGCGGAAGAACAGAATTCCGAGGTTAGATTTTTACTTTTGTTGTATAGAAGG
>JGI994J12354_10003645_pt1 | contig 14275 bp, 10 predicted proteins | sample IntmicLarv3ML3BL_FD_12354 | JGI IMG/M metagenome (IMG submission 12354)
CGATGGTCGAGCTTTTGTCGAGCAGGAATCCGGCGGGAAGGTTTTGCTGGAGACCGCCAATCATGAAGAACTTCTGGCGTTTTTTATTGAACACGCCAAGAAAGGTCTTGCCATTCAGCGCTACAAAGGTCTTGGCGAGATGAACCCGGAACAGCTCTGGGAAACCACCATGAATCCAGAGAACCGGGTACTGTTGCAGGTCAAGATTGAAGACGACGTGGGATCGGACGAAATCTTCACTATTCTCATGGGCGACCAGGTAGATCCGCGCCGCGAGTTCATCGAAACCAACGCGCTGAATGTTGTGAATCTGGATATATGAACTTGCTTATTAAATAAAGTATGTGAAAATTCAAGAAACCTGCCGAGGGTTGTAAATGCTTGAACATAATCAGAACAAGATTGCCGTCAACATAGAAGATGAAATGAAACGCTCCTACATGGATTACGCCATGTCGGTTATCATTGGTCGGGCTTTGCCGGACGCGCGAGATGGTCTAAAGCCGGTGCACCGACGCTGTCTCTATGCTATGTACGACATGAGCAACGACTGGAACAAGCCGTACAAGAAATCGGCTCGAGTGGTCGGCGACGTTATCGGTAAATACCATCCTCATGGCGATACGGCGGCCTACGATACCATCGTGCGTATGGCTCAGAACTTCTCTCTTCGATACACTCTTGTGGACGGTCAAGGCAACTTCGGTTCGGTGGACGGAGATTCCCCGGCGGCTATGCGATATACCGAAATTCGCCTGCGCCAGCTTTCACATGAACTTTTGGCGGACCTCGACAAAGAAACCGTCGATATGGTTGCCAACTATAACGACGAACTTATGGAGCCGGCCGTTCTGCCGTCCAAATTCCCCAATCTACTGGTCAACGGTTCCACCGGTATCGCCGTTGGCATGGCGACGAACATCCCTCCGCACAATCTGGGAGAAGTCATAAGCGGTATTATTGCCATAATCAAAAATCCCGACCTTACCTTTGAAGAGCTGCTGGAGCATGTTCCCGGCCCCGATTTCCCCACGGGAGCCACCATTTACGGTCGCAAGGGAATCCGAGACGCTTACGAAACCGGGCGCGGTATCATCCAAATTCGGGCCAAGGCGCATATCGAATCTGCAAAGAAAACCGAACGTCAATCCATCGTTGTCACCGAGCTGCCTTATCAGGTTAACAAAGCCAGGCTGATTGAGAGAATTGCCGAACTAGTCAAAGAAAGAAAGGTTGAAGGCATAGCGGAAATTCGCGACGAATCCGATCGCGAAGGCATGCGCGTTGTCATTGAGGTCAAGCGTGACGAAAACGCTGAAGTTCTGCTCAATCAGCTTTACAAACTGTCGCAACTTCAGGTTTCTTTCGGTATCATCATGCTGGCGATTGTTCATAATCGCCCGAAAGTCCTCAGTCTTGCCGAAATGATGCGCTGCTTTGTGGAGCATCGCAAGGAAGTGGTCACCAGACGCACCAACTTTGAATTGAACAAAGCGCTTGCCAGAGCCCATATTCTTGAAGGCCTTAAGATCGCTCTGGATTGGCTGGACGCCGTTATTGAACTCATCCGCTCGTCAAAAACCCCGCCGGAAGCCAAACAAGGGCTTATTGAAGGAGCGTTTGCGAACACGGATTTTCTGAAACGTCTTGATCTGCCCAGACCCGCTTGTTACGAAAATAGCGTACATCTGAGCGAAATTCAGGCCCAGGCGATTTTAGAGATGCGCCTCCAGCGGCTGACCGGACTTGAGCGGGACAAAATACTGGCCGAGTACGCCGATGTATTAGGCTTGATAGCCCGTCTTAAAGAAATTCTTGCTTCGGACTCAGAGATTCTCAACATCATCGTTGCCGAGCTCACAGAGATCAGAGACAAATTCGGCGATGTGCGAAAATCGGAAATTGTGGACGAAAGCGCCGCCATTTCGCTCGAGGATACCATTGAAGACGAGGAAATGGTGGTAACCATATCCCACTCCGGTTATATCAAGCGGAGCGCCGTGGATCTGTATCGCTCGCAGCGCCGGGGCGGCAAGGGCAAAACCGGTATGAAGACTAGGGAGGAGGATTTCGTCGAACATCTTTTCATCGCCTCCACCAAGGATTATCTCCTCTGTTTTACCGACGCTGGACGTATATACTGGCTTAAGGTTTATGAAATTCCCGAAGGTAATCGCACAACCAAGGGCAAGGCTGTGGTCAATCTGGTAAACGTAAATATGGACGAAAAGATCACGACCATTTTGCCTGTCAAGGAATTCAGCGAAGATGTGTTCCTATTTATGGCCACTCGCAATGGGGTGGTCAAGAAAACGCCTCTCACCGATTATTCCAACGTGCGCAGCGGCGGGATTATAGCCGTAAATTTGGACGAGGGAGACAAATTGATCGGCGTCGCGCTGACCGATGAAACCAAGGACATTTTCCTCGCTTCCCGAAAGGGAAAAGCCATTCGTTTCAACGGAGGCGACGTACGCCCCACGGGACGTGTCACGCGAGGCGTGCGCGGGATGAATTTGAATGATGACGATCATGTGATCGGTATGGAAATCGTCGATAATGACACGGTGGGATCAACCATATTCACAGTTTGTGAAAACGGCTACGGCAAACGCACCAATCTGGACGAGTACCGGGGCCAGAAACGCGGCGGTCAGGGAATGATCACCATCAAAACAACCGACAGGAACGGTAGCGTGGTCAACGTCTTGCAAGTAACTAACGAGAATGATCTAATGGTAATTACGGATAACGGCAAAATTCTGCGAGTGCCGGTTTCCGGTTTCTCGGTTATTGGCCGCAATACCCAGGGCGTACGGGTGATTACTACCGAGGAAAACGAGAAAGTGGTGGCTGTGGCTAGACTTGCCGAAAAGGAAGAAGACGAAGAAAACGGCGAGATTTAGGGGCGGCGCGCTTCCCGTATAGACTATATGTCCGACCGGTATGCGCGAGAGATTGCCATGGGCAAACGTTTTTCCCTTGATACATCATTGAAAGAACGGCGACGTATTATACGCTTGCTGGATTTTCTGAAACGCGACGATCTGACATCCGAGCAGATGGAACGGATCGGGAGGCGTTTGCAAAAATCAGGGCACCGGGCGCTACATCCTCTCGTGCGTAAATTGTGGCGCGAAAAAAATGGAGCCGCCATCTACCGCTATACCTGCATGTTGGACTTCTTTGACGACCTCAACTGGCTAGATCAACTAATACAGATAACCATTAAACGCACCGATCTTGACGCGCAGGGCCGCCTGGTTCTTCTGGACGCATTGCAGGACAACGGCGTTGATGTTACCGCTCCGCCCTTTGCCGCCATGACCGGATATGGCGCCGCGACCATGGAAGGTTTTGTCGATGAGTGCCTTGGGGATGGCGAACGAGGACTGGCGCGTTTCATGGACATGTTCCTGAATGCGGAGGGTGGTGTCCGGGACAGAATGATGCAATGTCTGGCCCAGGCTGGAACCCCCGAGGCGGTATCGTTACTTGAGATTTTGCTGTCGTTTGAGCGACCGGAAGTGGTTCGCGAGGCGATAATTGCTCTTGGTAAAATTAAGAGCGGTTTTGCCCTGACGGTTTTAAAAAGCGCCGAAAAACAGTCGGAGGGTCAGGTGGCCGATCTGATCCGCCGCAGTATTCGCCGTCTTTCGTTTGTGGGTATTCGGAAACCGGAAGAGCCCCCCGATTTTTATCTGACCCCCAGACCGCTTTATCAAACGCAGGCGGGCCCCCTAGATATTTATGGATCCAGGCCGTTTTTGTTCTCATGGCGACTGGACGACGAGGCGTACGCCCTGTTGCTGCTCCTGATTGGCGAATCCGAAGGGATCATAAACGCCATTAGTTATCGTATGAAAGATGCGGCGGAATATGACGCCGTGTTCCGCGACATTACGATCGGCGAATTTCTCGAACCGGTGGAATCCTCATATGCCTTGGCGTTACTGCGAGACGCCATATTTAACAGCCATAAACAAGGTTCTCACCTTCCGCCTGATCTTTATGTGGGTATGCGACTCTTTGACCCCGCATTACTCCGCCCTGAAGCCTATGTTCCCCGTTTTAGCCTGGAGTGTCTGGAAAATATCGTTGACAGAATTCCGGAGTACATTTCCGATAGTTGAAGGCTGGCTCTTTTCCGATTCAGCTGTTTATGATGCGGCCGAGCGTCTGAACAAAATGGATAAAACAGAAAATATCCGGAATGACATACTTGAGGAAATCATAGATAGTCTCTGCGGCGAACTTGTTGAGCCCCGTAAGCCGGAAATAGTGAAATACCTTCTTTTGACTGCAGATTTCATGCAACAGACGGGTATCGAGCGAGAAATTGTCCAACGCACACTTGCGACTGCCCTGAGCCTGGTGGGAGGAGTTATGCCTGAAAAATCTCACCCTTTTATCAGAAGGTTGATACTTGACAGCCTTGATCTGGCGCGTCAGGTGTTGGCTGAAGGCTACGACCCACGATTGGAGGAAGGATATGACAATGAGTGATAGCTTGTTGCGGGTGGCGGTTATCGGAAGCGGTAGCTGGGGTACGGCGTTGGCTAATATTTTGGCCTTAAATGGCCATGATACCCTGTTATGGTCTTACGACGCCGAACTGGTTGAGGAAATAAACCAGCGTCACGTGAATCCTCTTTTTCTGCCCGATATTCCGCTTTGCCCCTCCCTTTCCTGTACATCCAGCCTTGCCGAAGCCTTGGAAAACCGAAAGTTGGTTTTACTGGTAGCCCCGGTTCAGGCTACGCGAAGCGTGCTGATGCAGGCCATAATAGGAATCGAGCCAGATTCGGTGGTTGTTAACGCCTCCAAAGGCATTGAGCTTGAGACTCTCAAAACGATCTCCCAGATTTGCATGGATTTTTTCGGCGACAACTTTCTGGATAGGTATGTCGCCCTCTCCGGTCCGACATTCGCGCGCGAGGTGGCTCGGGGTTTTCCCTCGTTAATCGTGGCCGCGTCCCGTAATCCTTCCTGTTCGCTATTGACGCAATCGGCGCTCAGTAACTCAACGTTCCGCGTCTACACAAACACAGACGTAACCGGCGCGGAGCTTGGAGGCGCAGTCAAAAACGTTATTGCTATTGCCGCCGGCATCTGCGACGGCCTTGGTTTCGGATACAACCCTCGGGCCGCTCTGATTACCCGCGGTCTGGCGGAGATGAACCGTCTGGGCGTTGCCATGGGCGCTAATCCCGCCACGTTTGCAGGACTGGCCGGAATGGGCGACCTTGTGCTTACGTGCACAGGCGATCTTTCCCGTAACCGTACGATTGGTTTCAAACTGGGACAAGGGATGCGTTTGGCCGACATTCTATCGGAGATGCGCATGGTCGCCGAGGGAGTCAAAACAGCGGAGTCGGTATACCAGCTTTCCCGTAATCTGAAAGTTGAAATGCCGATAGTGGAAAAGGTTTACCAGATTCTGCATGAAGACAAACCTGCCAAGGAAGCGGTGATAGAGCTTATGTCTCGGGCGCTGAAAACGGAGGGATAGAGACAGCTTTTCTTGTTCTGAAAGTAGAGAGATGATCAATGCGCGCGTTAGCTTTTGAAAGGTCAAGGCATGGATAGATATTCTGGGTTATAGAAAAGTTTGTAGGACTTGTATAAATAGAGCGGAAAAACAAAAAAGGATTTTCAGGTTTTTACCTGAAAATCCTTTTATATTGTTAGCCTTTTCGGCCTGATAAACTGGAGCGGGAAACGGGATTTGAACCCGCGACTTCAACCTTGGCAAGGTTGCACTCTACCACTGAGTTATTCCCGCTTGGAAGCTTTGTTTTCTACCAAAACCCCGTATCATTGTCAAATATTTTTTCTTGAATTTGGCATACATGTACCATTTTATCGTCCCGATGGCAGAGAAAGCAGGCCGTCGATCATATCGCCAACCCCGATAGCGTGACGCTGGAACCAGCCTTGGTTCATTTCTAGCGCATAACGCGCCGGTTTCCGTGAACAGCGCTCTTCCTCGCTTTGCGGAGTCATGTCCTCGATATTAATAATACGGCCTTTATTGTCGATAAAAGCAACCGACAGCGGAATCAGGGTATTCTTCATCCACATGCACATGCGGAGCGGCTCTTGAAAGACGAACACCATTCCGCGGTCGCTCTCCAGGCTGTTGCGGTACATCAGACCAAGGGAGCGCTCGCTATCAGTGGCAGCCACTTCAACTTTGATGCGAAGTTCGTCTATTTTCAATTCGGCGCCGGAGATGGGNGCCTGCGCCGAGGCAGTCTCCAGGCAACCCAATGTCATCACTACCATCAAAATTTGCCATATNGCCGGTACGCGCATTGTCTTCCTTGTTAGTATTACAACAATACTGCGTGGGCGGCCGCAAGCCGAGCTATGGGTACGCGGAAGGGCGAACAAGAGGCGTAATCCAAGCCGGTTTTGTGGCAGAAAATGACTGACGCCGGATCTCCGCCGTGTTCGCCGCAGATACCCAGTTTGAGGTCTGGTCTGGCGGCTCGGCCTTTTTCAACTCCCATTTTGACCAGTTGCCCGACCCCGTTCTGATCAAGCGATACGAACGGGTCTTCGTCAAGGATACCGTGATCCAGATAAAACGGCAGAAATTTTCCTGCGTCGTCGCGGGATAGACCGAATGTCGTCTGAGTCAGGTCGTTTGTGCCGAAGGAGAAGAATTCCGCCTCAGCGGCGATTTTGTCCGCAATCAGCGCGGCGCGCGGGAGTTCGATCATGGTCCCCAGCATATATTTCATGTCCACCCCATAGGCGGCAATAACGTCATTGCATACGGCGATAGCGTTATCTTTCAGGGTTTTTAGCTCTTTAACGGTGGCAATCAGCGGGATCATTATTTCCGGCACGATAGAAAAGCCTTCTTTTTTAACCAGCTCACAAGCCGCTGTCATGATGGCTCTGACCTGCATGTCGTAGATTTCTGGGAAGGTGACGCCCAAGCGGCATCCTCGATGACCGAGCATTGGGTTGAATTCATGCAGATATTCCACTTTGGCTTTCAGCGTTTTTACCGGCACTTTCATAACGCCGGCCAACTCTTCTATGTCTTTGTCGTGCTGCGGTAGGAATTCGTGCAATGGCGGATCTAGTAGACGGATTGTAACCGGCAGGCCTTTCATCTCGCGGAAAATGCCGATAAAATCTCCGGTTTGCATAGGGAGAATCTTGGCCAGAGCGCGTTTGCGGCCTTCTACGTCGTCAGAAAGGATCATTTCGCGAACGGCCGCGATGCGTTCGGCGTCAAAGAACATATGTTCGGTACGGCAAAGTCCGATACCCTCGGCACCGAACTCACGGGCGACTTTGGCGTCATGGGGAGTATCCGCGTTGGCGCGCACCTTCAGAGTTCTAAACTCGTCCACCCAACTCATAAGCTCGGCGAAATCTCCGGTAAGCTGAACCGACACGGTTGGAACAACTCCCAGCATAACGTCGCCGTTGGAGCCGTCCAAGGTGATAATATCCCCTTTTTTGACTACCACGCCATTGGGAGCGGTGATAGTTTGCGCCGCATAATCCACTTTTATGTCGCCGCAACCGGCGACGCAACATTTGCCCATGCCTCTGGCCACAACCGCCGCATGGGACGTCATTCCGCCGCGCGCCGTTAAAATCCCTTCGGCGGCGTGCATGCCGTGGATATCTTCGGGAGATGTCTCTATGCGGACAAGAATGACTTTCTTGCCAGCTTTGGCTTCCGTTTCCGCTTCATCCGCGTAAAAGACGACTTCCCCGGATACGGCGCCAGGAGAAGCTGGGAGTCCTTTGGCGATGATAGTCCGTTTTGCCTTTGGATCAAGAGATGGATGTAGTAGCTGGCTGAGTTGCGAAGGCGCAACGCGCAGCACGGCGGCCTTCTTGTCGATCAGGCCTTCCTTGACCATGTCCACCGCTATCTTAATAGCAGCCGGAGCGGTTCTCTTGCCATTGCGCGTCTGCAGCATGTAGAGTATGCCGTTTTCAACGGTGAACTCCAGATCTTGCATATCTTTATAATGTTTTTCAAGGGTATCCCGGATAGCCGCCAGCTGAGCGTAACATTCGGGGAAGATTTCTTCCATGGATGGCAGTTCGGAGGTTCCGCCCTTGGCTCGATTGATCGGCTGAGGCGTACGTATACCGGCCACAACATCTTCGCCCTGGGCATTGACCAGAAACTCGCCGTAGAAATAATTCTCGCCGGTGGAGGGATCGCGGGTAAAGGCGACTCCGGTTGCGCAATTATCGCCCATATTGCCAAAGACCATGGCCTGAACATTGACTGCGGTACCCCAGTCGGCGGGTATGTTGTTCAGTTTACGGTAGGTAATGGCGCGCTGATTCATCCAGGAACCGAAAACCGCGTTTATTGAACCCCACAGCTGTTCCTGTGGATTTTCAGGAAAATCAACCCCAAGTTCTCTCTTGATTGCGGCTTTGAACTGGATTACCAGGTCCTTCCAGTCGGCGGCGGTTAGTTCCGTGTCCAGATGAACACCGCGATCCTCTTTTTTCTGCTCCAGCAGATGTTCAAGTATGTCCTTGTCCATTCCCAACACCACGTCGGAGTACATCTGTATGAAACGGCGGTAAGCGTCATAAGCGAAGCGTTCGTCGCCGCTCTGGGCGATAACGCCCTGAATGGTGACGTCATTCAGACCCAAGTTGAGAACTGTGTCCATCATGCCGGGCATCGAGGCGCGAGCGCCTGAACGCACAGAAAGCAGGAGTGGATTTTTGGGATCTCCAAAAGTTTTACCCATTAAATCCTCAACTTTTTTCAGATTGGCTTTGACTTCCGCNTCAAGAGACGCTGGGTGTTTACGGTCATTTTTATAAAATTCGGTGCATACTTCGGTGGAAATGGTAAATCCCGGCGGCACCGGCAAACCGATATTAATCATCTCGGCCAGATTAGCCCCCTTGCCGCCCAGCAAATTTTTCATGTCAGCTCTGCCATCAGACTTCTTACCACCGAAAAAATACACATATTTCTGTGCCATCGCGACAACTCCTCCTAACTATGGATTGATTGTTTTTTATATTAGAATTAAAAATAGTTACCGGAATAAAAATAAGACGTTGCGCCAAGTCCAATACTTAAATCGGGACGCTTGAATCTATGAATAAGCCTACTCCTAGTTTTCGCCCCAACTGGTAATGTCCGCGTTTTTTCCTTCACCTCCTTTAATTCCGTCCATGCCGTACGAAGACAAATCATAGTCGCCATGCTCGCCTGGCGAGATATAGATAAAATCATTATGCCAAGGATCTTTGGGAACGGCGTTTCCTTCCAGATAGCCGCCTTCTTTAAAAGCTTTGGGGATAACGCCGGAAACCGGTTTTGTGACAAGAGCGGCAAGTCCCTGTTCCGTAGAGGGGTATATTCCGTTATCAAGCTTGTAGAGTTTTAGCGCAGTTTCGAGATTTTTAATCTGGATACTTGCGTCCGCGATTTTTGCGTCGTCAGCCCGGCCCATCAGTTTTGGGCCGACCAAGGCCGCAAGCATGGCCAGAATGACGATTACAACCATGACTTCAATCAGCGTGAATCCGTCATTTTTCCAGCGCGTATTCATTCTTTGTCTCTTTCTTTTGGTTATCATTCCCATCGAGCTCTGAATTTTACATATAATATATGACGCATGGCAAGATTTTTAAAGTCCGGAAAATATTCTTACGTATAGCTTCAGTCTTCATTCTTTCTTGAAGTGGACCGCGATTTGCCTTACAATTTTACCCTGAATTTATTTGTATCCGGAGGTTGTATGAACATTGTCGAACTGGTCGAAAACATGGCTCGCGCCGCTCGTCAGGCGTCGTTTGAAATGTCTCGCTTAAGCTCAACCGTTAAAAATAATTTGTTGCTAACCATGGCGGACACGCTGGAAAAGCAGACGCCACGTTTGATATCCGAGAATGCCAAAGATATTCAGGCGGGTAAAGAAAAAGGACTTTCCTACGCCATGCTCGACAGACTGACGCTTGACGCAGAACGTATTCAGGGCATGGCCGACGGCTTGCGAGAAGTAGCCGCCCTTCCCGATCCCGTGGGCGAAGTCACCAAGATGTGGAAACGTCCCAATGGGCTTATGGTGGGTAAAATGCGCATTCCTTTGGGGGTCATCGGTATGGTCTACGAGGCGCGCCCCAACGTAACCTCCGACGCGGCGGCGCTCTGTCTCAAGGCCGGTAATGCGGTCATACTGCGCGGCGGCAAAGAAGCCATCAACTCCAACCTTGCTATTGCCGCAGCGCTGCGGGACGCTATGAAAGCTTGCGGAGCTCCTTCCGACGCTCTGTCTCTTATACCTGTTACTGACCGCCAGGGAGTCATGGAGATGTTGAAACAGGAGGATATGATTGATCTGATCATTCCCCGAGGCGGCGAGGGATTAATCCGTTTTGTAACGGAAAACTCCCGTATTCCTGTGATCAAACACTACAAAGGGGTCTGTCACGTTTTTGTTGATGAAACGGCGGATTTTGACATGGCGGAGAAAATAATCATCAATGCCAAAACCCAGCGTCCCGGAGTTTGCAACGCCCTGGAAACAATCCTGGTGCACCACTCTGTCGCCGCGACGTTCATTCCTCGGATCACAGCTACGCTAACCAGTATGGGAGTAGAACTGAGAGGGGACGATAGCTTCTGTTCCCACGCTCCGCAGGCCGGACTGGCTGACGAAGATGATTGGTACGCCGAATATCTGGATCTGATCCTGGCTTGCCGTGTGGTTGACAGCCTGGATCAGGCGGTTGAACATATCAATCGTTACGGTTCGCTGCACACCGAAGCCATAATAACCGGCGATTACGTTAACGCCCATCGTTTTATCCGCGATGTAAATTCAAGCTGCGTGCTTGTCAACGCTTCCACGCGTTTTGCCGACGGCAATCAATTGGGGCTGGGAGCGGAAATAGGTATTTCCACCACCAAGCTTCACTCCTTTGGCCCCATGGGATTGGAAGATCTTACCACCACCAAATTCATCGTTTATGGTGACGGACAGGTAAGGGAATGAAAGGAGCTCCAAATGGAAATTGAGCAAAGGATTGAACTTTTCTTGAGCTCCGTGTCATTTGGGATCGCCGGCGCGTCAAAAAACCGCGACAAATTTGGTAATAAAATACTGCGGTGTTATCTGCAGCATGGCATGGTCGCTGTTCCCATAAACCCCAAAGAGAAGGAAATAGAAGGCGTTGCCTGCGCGGCCAGCGTCGCGGATCTTCCGGATAAGGTCAAAAGCCTGTCCATTGTCACGCCTCCGGCCGTCACCGCTCAACTGGCTCCGGAAATCATAAAAAAAGGCGTCGCTTCCGTTTGGATACAGCCCGGAGCCGAGCATCCCGAAGCAATTACCCTTCTGCTGGAGAAGGGAATAAACGTTATTGCGGACGGCAGCTGTCTTTTGGTCGTTCTTGGATATCACGACGATTAACCTGAAGATGTCAGCGTATTTTTTCGTTTTTTGCTCATAACCGCTTGCAAGGCGGGCGAAAAACTGACATAGTTCCAATTCCAATCGACGGGCGTAGTTGCCCGTCGTTTTATTTTGAGCCCAGGATCTCGGCGGTTTCAAATTCATGTATCAACGAGGAGTTTATCCGCATGCAGCAGAGAATCAGAAATATCGCCATCATCGCCCATGTTGACCACGGAAAGACCACTCTCGTGGACGCCATGCTTCGGCACGCGGGAGTTTTCCGAGAAAACGAGGTTATAACCGAACGGGTCATGGATTCTAACGATCTGGAAAAGGAACGCGGAATAACCATTCTGGCAAAAAACTTGTCCATTCAACACGGCAAGTACAAGATCAACATTGTGGATACTCCGGGGCACGCCGATTTCGGGGGAGAAGTGGAGCGAGTGCTGAAAATGGTTGATTCCGTTTTACTGCTGGTTGACGCTTTGGACGGACCCATGCCGCAGACCCGTTTTGTATTGAAAAAATCCCTTGATCTGGGGCTTAAGCCGATTGTGGTCATCAACAAGATAGATCGCCCGGGAGCTCGTCCGGACGAGGTGCTCGACATGGTGTTCGATCTCTTTTGCGAATTAAACGCGTCAGACGAGCAGCTTGATTTCCCCGTGGTTTATACCAGCGCCAGAATGGGTTACGCCAAATTGGATATCTCAGCGGATTCAACCAGCATGGAACCGCTTTTTGCTGTGGTGGAATCTAACGTCAGCCCTCCCAAAGGAGATCCATCGGCTCCATTTCAAATGCTGATCGCCAATATAGACTACAATGATTACATCGGACGCATTGCGACCGGTCGTATTTTTAACGGTAAAGTCAAATCCGCAGAGATCGTCGCCATGATCAAGCGCGACGGAGTTGTTACAAGAGGGCGCATAACAAAGCTTTTGGGATACATGGGACTTAAGCAGGTAGAGATTGAAGAAGCGGGAGCGGGAGACATTGTGACTGTTGCCGGCTTCGAGGATATTGGTATTGGCGAAACTCTCGCGTCAATAGAACATCCAACGCCTATTCCTTATGTCTCCATCGACGAGCCGACGCTCGCCATGAATTTCATGGTTAATACGTCGCCTTTTGCCGGACGCGAGGGCAAATGGGTCACCTCGCGTAACATCCGCGAACGTCTGTTCAGGGAGTTGCGCACCAATGTTTCCCTGAGGGTTGAAGACACCGAAAGCCCGGACACGTTCAAGGTTTCCGGCCGAGGAGAGTTGCATCTCTCCATTTTGATCGAAAACATGCGCCGCGAAGGATTCGAGTTGGCGGTATCTAAACCGGAAGTCATCACGCGCGTTATGGACGGAGTTAAATCAGAGCCTATGGAATATCTGGTGGTGGATGTTCCCCCCGAATTCCAGGGATCGGTCATCGAAAAAATGGGCCCCCGAAAAGGGGAGTTGGCGGCCATGACCCCCATGGGCGAAATGATCCGTCTGGAATTTGTTATTCCGGCCCGAGGTTTGATCGGACTGCGCGGAGAAGTTCTGACCGAAACTCGCGGCACAGCCGTAATGACGCACACCTTTCATGAATACGCTCCTTGGAAAGGCGAGATACCGGGAAGAAAAAACGGAGCGCTGATTGCCATGGAAAACGGCGAAACGACCGCTTATTCTTTGGACGCCCTTCAGCCGCGCGGAACGCTTTTCATCGGATCCGGAGCTGAAGTCTACGGCGGCATGATCATTGGCCAGCACAGCAAAGACAATGATTTGGATGTGAACCCGTGCAAAGGTAAAAAACTGACCAATGTACGCGCATCGGGAAGCGACGACGCCATTAAGCTCACTCCGCCGCGCATTATGACTTTGGAGCAGGCTCTGGAATTCATTGATGACGACGAATTGGTTGAGATAACGCCCCAGTCTATCCGCCTGCGTAAAAAAGAGTTGGATCCCACAAGACGCAAGCGGATGGCAAAAGCTTAAAGCCATCCGACGCTGCGACCTGTTTTAATCGCAGTGCCTTTTGATTTCTTGCGGTGATTTTTACTGCGCGGAATGATATAGTTCTCCGAAAACTGGGAAAAAATCAATATGGGGCGCGCATATGACTCAGCATAAGATATATTTGGTTGGCGCGGGCATCGAGGGTTGGGAAGGCTTCGGCAACACGGCTCTGTCGGTTATCGATAAGACCAAAGTTATGATCGGTCGCCAACGCCATCTGGATATATTCCCAGCGTATCCCGGCCAAAAAATGGTTTTGGGCCCGCTCCCGGAGCTTCTAGATTTTCTCAAAGAAACGGATCAGCCAGTGGCTATACTGGCTTCCGGCGACCCCAATTTTTTTGGGATCTCGCGTTTTTTGTTGCGCAATCTTCCAAAAGAACGCATATCCATCTTTGCCAATGTGACAAGCATGCAGTATGCTTTTGCGCGCATCAAGGAGCCATGGGACGACGCAATTTTTGTTTCGGCTCAAGATCGGGGAATGCACGCCGCGGTTGACAGAATCCTCTCGTCGGAAAAGGCTTGCGTACTGACCGACAGCGTCAATACGCCTACCGCCATCGCAAGGGAAATGATAGAGCGCGGCGCGGAAGGATACGAAGCCTGGCTTTGCGAAGATCTTGGGCTTGACGCCGAAAAATTTACCCGCACCAGCCTGCGCGGCCTTCTTGAGCAGACCGCTTCTGATCTCAACCTCTTGATCCTTATAAAAATATATGAGCCAAATCTTGTCCGTTATCCTCTGATTGGTGTTTCCGACGACGAATTTCTGGCGGTGCAAAAACCGGTTACTCCCCAGGAAACTCGCGCCGTCATCATCTCCAAATTGCGAGTACAGGATGG
>JGI994J12354_10003646_pt1 | contig 14268 bp, 12 predicted proteins | sample IntmicLarv3ML3BL_FD_12354 | JGI IMG/M metagenome (IMG submission 12354)
GGCTCTTTGTCAAATCGTGTGGTTTTGACATAAAAAGTAAATTAAAAAATGATTTTAACCAAGATAATTCTCAGATTGATTTCTGGGAATTATTTTAGTGGAACTAAATTATTAACGATTAAAACTCAGTTCCTCAAATTGTAAAAACTCCTATAACCATAAGCCGTTCTTTTGATAACTTTAATTTTATTATTGACAGCTTCTATAAAACCTTTTAAAGCTAATTAAGTGTAAAATCGAAAACAAACAAAAATGCGTCCATCAAGAAAACCTTATAAAATAGAATTAAGTATAACATTTTTAATTTTAAATATAAAATTCTAGTTCACATAACCAAATAAATCAAATAATTATCACGAAAAACTTACTTAAAAAAAGAAGTGTTTCCGAAATTTGAAACGCTTTTTTATTTGTTACTACTTTACATAACAAATTTAATACATAAAATTCACTTTATTACAAGAACTTGATTATGTTTCAAATCCCTGTTAATATTTTAATTATCAGATATTTCAAATTTAAATCCAAAAGAAAGGTGGAGTAAAATGTAATCAAATTGTTATTTATAAATTTGATATCTGAAATTTATATTTATACAAAGGGTGAAATGAGAATGAAAATATTTTTACAAAAATTATTAGCCGTGATTTTGGTGGCAACTTTTATTGCGCCGAATATTACTTTCATTCCAACGCAAACAATTTTTGCTAATTACGGAATGTCCGGTAGTGGTACAGTTAGTGACCCATACCTCATATCAAATACAAATGAATTAAGGTTAATCGAAGAAGATATGACTGCTTGTTATAAACTAACAGCAGATATTGATTTGAATAATCAACCTTGGAAACCTATTGGGAAAATGATAAGCGCAACACAGCCGGAAATATTCTCTGGGGTATTTGACGGGAATGGACATACTATTAAAAATTTACTTATAAATGAAACTGTCGGTGGTGCAGTTAATTCTTATGCAGGTTTTTTCTATAGATTGAATGGCGCGACTGTAGAGAATATTTCTTTCGACAGTCCGACTTTAAGTAATACATCAACTTCAAATCCTATGACTGGAACATTGGCAGGATTTGCAACAAATGCTACGATTTTAAATGCAAATTTAAATAATGTTAATCTTTCGGGTGGTTTTGATACCGGAGGAGCAATAGGACATATAGAGGGTAGTTTGGATATCCGGGAGGTAAATGTTACAGGTGATATCCGAGGTGGAGGATTCTTTATATCGGGCATAGTCGGTTATGGAAAAAGTACAGAAAATGGAGATAGTGTTATTTTTAAAAATTCTTCGTTTATGGGAACTTTATCTAATACCGGTACCGGAACGGCTGGTATATACGGTGGTCTGATAACCGGAACAAATACAAGCATGGAAGTAACTCGATGTTCTGTCGACATTACGACTAAAAATGGAATACGAAATACAGGTTTATTAGGTGTAGTTAATGCTGATAGCCTAATAGTTAAAGATTGCTACGTTAATATGAACGTTGACATAAACACATTTACAAGCTATGCGCCTATGTTTTCGGGTATAACATATCAAACAAATATGAGAAATCCAAAAGAACAAGCATTAATTGAAAATTGTTTAGTTGTTATGAACAATGTCGGAAGCGGAAGCAGTGGAAAAACTATAACTGCGAATCCATTTTCAAATAACACCTACTATTTTTCCGGTGACCCAATTAATATTGTTAACTCTTATTACGATAGTGATAACACTTTAGTGAACGATACTTATATGACTAATTATGCGAGGACAGTAGAACAGTTGAAAAATTCTTCAACATTTGTGGACTGGAATTTTGAATCTGTATGGGACATTGAAGAAGGTGTAAGTTATCCGGTTTTAAGGGATAGTTTGTCATCTGGAAGTGATGACGGTTCCGATAACAACTTTAAATTTGCAGAAGATGACTTTGATGGTACTACAGAATGCTATGTTAGTGAATTGCTACTTGAAGATGTGGTTTATGACGAAAGTGAAGATTTCGATTATATCAAAGACGAAATTTTTATAATAGCAGAGGATGGAATAACAAAAAATGATATGGCTTCTTTATTGGAGCAATATGATGGATATATAGTTGGCTATTTAGAGGGTGCAGACACATTTCAAGCAAAATTTAGAAATATTGAAAATTTAAATGACTTAAAAGCAATTGTAACTGATTTATCAAGCAATAGTTGGATTTACTATGCTTGTATAAATGCTGTTTATTTTATGGGAGAAACTCAATCACTATCTGAACCCAATGATTACCCGTTAGGAACCATTTGGGATGAATCTAATCCTATGGGAAGAAACTGGGGATTGGAGAGTATCAAAGCAAGAGAAGCATGGGAAAAAGCTACTCTTTATTCTAAACAAAAGGTTAAGGTTGGTATTTTAGATAGTGAATTTATTGAAATTGAAGACTTGACTCATATGAAAATTATTGAAAACGCTTATTATTATGATGAAGAAACCAAGTATGTAGAGTATCATGGCTCAACCGTTGCTAGTATTGTGGGAGCGAGAAAAAATAATCGAACAGGGATAATAGGTGTAGATTCAACGGCTGACATTTATGGCTTATCGTTCAATCTTCATAAGTCATACAAATCAGAAAAAATCGCGCGGATATGCGATTTACCTTATCTATATGAAAAATTGTTTCAACGAGATGTGAAAATTATCAATCAATCTTTTTCGGGTGCAACAATAGTAAAAAGTAGAATTTTAGGTACTTTTTATGACCATAGTAAGCTCGATGAGTTGACTAATTCTGAATTAATAGATTACAAAAATAAAGTTCATAAAATAACCCCAATAATAGATGAGCCTCTGGAAGTATTTCTCAAGAAAAAACTCTCAAAGGGATATGAATTTCTAATTGTTAAATCTGCGGGCAATTCTCCTGTAGACACTTCTATTTTGACACTCAATGGAGCAACGATAGAAGATTCTGAAATAAAGGATAGAATGATGGTTGTCGGAGCCACAGCCAATAAGGGATATATACCTACAAGTGATGATATAAATTTTTCTGACTATGAGTTAAGCAGTTTTAGTTCCTTTGGTCCAAGAGTGGACATTTTGGCTCCCGGAACAGATATATATCTTACTTTAAATTACGATAAGACTCTTGACCTTATTATGTATGATAGCATTAGCGGAACCTCTTTCTCTGCACCGTATGTATCTGGAGTAGCCTCTCTTGTGTGGAAAGTAAATCCTTATTTGACAGGAGCAGAGGTAAAAAAAATTATTGTAGACAAGGGTTCAACTGTTGAAAGTGGAGACTTAAAAACTAATATCATAGACCCCATAGAAGGCGGAGTATATCCTTTACTTAATGCAAAGAATGCGGTTGATGAATCAATAAAAAGAGCCCAAGAATTAAAACATGTAAAAGGAACTATAAAAAGCACTCTCGGAACTGTAGGACATCCAAATCAACCTTCTTTAGCAAATGCAATGATTACAGCTTATATTATAAATAGCAAAACAAAAACCTATGAACAAGGAAAGATAGTTTATTCTTCTGCTGATGGTACGTATAATTTGCCTATTCGAAATCTTTCACCTGATGAAGAATGTTGGGTTTTGGTTTCGCATAATAATGCTGGGAAACCTCGTTACTTTAAGACAAATTTTGCATCATCTGATACTTTTACAAGAGATATAACCTTAACTAGTGATGCTGTTTTTGAAACAAATGCAACGTCGTCCCATCAATTGTATTACTACGACTTTTGGTACAACCAAGAGATGATTCCCGGCCTATATATATCTAGACCAAGTTCTATCACCGTACAAGTACTCGAAAATAAATTTGTCAACTCAACGCAATCTACGGAAAAAAGAATAACTGGTTCATATTATGCAGTTCCAATTTTCAAAGGAGATAGTTCATATTATAATTTTATTTTTACTGATAAAAGAACAGATTATACATCTTACTCAGAATCTAATTTTGTAAATCCTTTTGATTTGAAGTCATTGTATAGCAGGCATTATTTTGACCAAAAATCGGTATATGTAACGGGAACAGCTTATAAGGATTGCTTTGTAACTCAATCTTTTGGAACGTATACGAACAAAATCAGAATTGCTGGTTGGAGTGACCTCAACTCAACTGATTTGAATAATATTAGATATATTTTCCCCATAGTAGTGAGTAAGTTCGGTTCCAATATTAACATAACGGGATTAACTGCTCAGCAAGTAGATGCACCCGATAACATTGTATCATTAAGCGGGACATCTGATGAGAGGATAATTCTTCACGATATTTTTATGGATTGGAGATAATATACTAAGCTATGAAAGAAGGCTAATCAAGTCAAATGGTTAGATGCTACACAATCAAAGAGCAGTTGATTATTGATACGGCAACAGGTCAGATTATCTGTGTAAATCAAGCAAAAGGCAGTGTACACGATATGACGCTTTTTAGGCAAAGTAGGGTGAGCCTCGACAAATTTGTCCTTTTGGTCGGCGATAAGGATTATCAAGGTATTTGCGATTTACACGAATGCCATATAACTCCCTATAAAAAACCTAAAGGCGGAAAGTTAACACCCAAACAACAGGAATTTAACCGTAAATTGTCAAAATTTCGCGTATTCATTGAACATGTGAACCGTCACATCAAGTGTTTTAAGATGTTTCAGTGCCGCTATCGCAATAAACAGCGAAAACATCATAAGCGTATCTTCTCTTTGATTTGTGGTGTCTATAATTTTGAATTAGGCTTAAATTAGATGGGGGTTTCGGAACAGATCTAGTCTTTTTTGTATTTAATTTGTATTGATTTAGTGTATTAGTTTCGATATATTTTAATAGTAGTAAGTATGATTTTGAAGAGGTGAATTTTGAAAAGGAATGGTTCTATAAAAGATAAAAAGAAAATTTTTTTAATTATATTATTAGCTTTGTTAATTTTAGGCAGAAACAGAGTTAGCGTTTCCGTAAAACAGAAAAATATAATTTTCGAAAATATCGAACATGAAAGTTCATTTAGTCGAGAAAAAATAAACATCGAAAAAAATTATATTTTTAAAACTGTTGTCTTCGGTGACTTTTTTGACATTATCAATATAATTAAAGAGAACGAAACTAATAGAATAAACATGACAAGACATAAATTTCTTAGTAATACTCTAATTATAAGAGAAGGCGATAATTCTATATTTCTGTCCTCAAAGTATATAGAAGATATTTTTTCTTTAAATATTATAGAGTACGATTATCCCTACGCTATCTACGATTCCGATGTTTCTGGCTTTTCTTCTTTTAAAACATACAAATCGTTTATAAAAAATAACGAAGTCATAGAATCCTTGAAAACTAAAGAATATATTTCGATTCCTTTTAAATCAAGTACGGAATTATATCCTTTTGGTACTCTATTTAATGAACTTAAAGCATATGAAAATGCAGAGTGTCGATTCGTTGACTACTCACCTCTTTTCAATGACAATGAGTGCAGCAAATTTAAAATAAAGTTAAACGGTACCACAAAACCAATAGGGATTGATAGTATAAATATATATGAAAATTATAATGAAATTATATTTCGAGAATTGGAAAATGTTCAGGATAGCGAAGGCATTAATTATGCTCTAAAATCTTACTACATCAATGTATATTTCGAAAGTAAATATTTTAATAAGAATAAGACCATCATAACTATATTAAAGTAATTAATATATGAGTGCGAAAGTTTCCGCACTCATATATTCTAAGATAATAAAATCCTAACTTATTCTAAAATGGTTATCATGGCTCTGTTTTCGTTAAAAAATTCTTTATCAAAAACTACATAAATATTATACTGAGAATTTTTATCAAAGCCCCTTATTTTCACATCTTTTAATTCTCGAAATACAATTTCATTATAGTCTTTATAGATATTTATTTCCTCAATTCCGATAGGTTCAATAGAATTGCTAAATTCATTTATTTTATTAAAATCTAATCTAAATTCACCATTTTCATGCATTGTGACTTCATTTGTATTTAATGTATGCTTAGTCAATTTAGTATTGGCATAAAAAGGAATCGAGATATAACCTTCTCTTTCCAGAGGTTCATTTGTAGGCTTATTATTTTGAACAAAGAATTTATGCATTGAAAATCCATCGGTCGTTTCACATATAGAATTAATAATGAGTATATCTTTTTCATATTCTTTTGGCATTGACAACGCCAGAGATGCCTCATTTCCCCAACTTTCATGAGCTTCGTGATATTCTTTTGATGGGGATTCCATTGATATATTAACTTGGTTGACTCTATTTTCTCTGGTGATGCTGATAATTTGAGGTTCGGTTATATTCGAATCCAAGTAGCTCCAATTAATCACAATTCCAAAGATGTCATCATTTATAATTTTTCCGGCGAAAAGTTCTCCGTTGCCGAGAAAGTCATACCCTGCGTATATTTCTTTGCTTTCATATATTTCTTCTGCGGAAAAGTCCAACGAACCTTTGTTTACCAAATCATCTAATGAAAAATAACCTAAATCATCCGATAATAAATTATACTCGATATTTTCCAAATTTAAATCTTTTGAAATTACAGATATATTTAAACTTTCCTCTTTATTTTCCGATATGTGTTTTTGAAAATCCGTTTTTGTGGCTACATTTTCTATCAGTGTTTCTGTTGTTTGGTTAATATTATTTGTCATATTGCAACTTGCTAAAGAAAATAAGCCACCGCAAATACTCATGATTAATAAATAATTTTTATACAATTAATAAAACCTCCATTTTGAAAACCTTTTTTTTAACTAATTAAATCTTAAATCTTTGAGAACACAGAACGATTACACTATAACTTATTTTTTTATTAAAGTAACTATTCTTTCTATAAATCACCCATTTATCGCTTTTTAACTTAACGATTGATTCTGTCAACTAATATTTTGTATCTAAAACCAAGAAAATACAGATGCGAGAAAACAATCTTCTCATATCTGTATTTTTCTATAGAGTTTCAAAAATCAAAAATTAATTTTTTCACTTTTATTAAATCCCTAAAATCTCAATTCCCACCTCTCTAACAAGCCAACCCCACTCCAATTTACCAATCATTATTCATTTCCCTAAACACATCCTCGCTATTCTGAGTTCCGTCAATCACAATATTAACTAATTTTTCAAACTCGGATGTTCTCTCAATAATCTTTCTAGTATCGTATTTTTTCCTGAACAAGTTTTTCCTAATAATGCAATCAAATATTATCACTCCCTAATATGAATTCTTTTGTTGTTTGCCTGTTCTTTATTTGTTACCCATCTACAATTAGATGTTTTGTAATTACCATTAACATCTATTCTATCTATAGACGTGTCTTTTTCCCCGTATTCATCGACATGTTTGCAATATGAATTATACATATCTTTGTAAAACACCATAAAGTCACTAAAGTAATCAGAATTAATTCCTCTTCCACCATACAAATGAAATTCACTATAATTAGGATTAGCGGTTCTTTGTCTCATACAACTGTATATTTTTCTAAATCGTTTTATATATTTAGTCTTTTTAATATGATGAGTACAACTTTCATGTTTTGTTCCCCAACCTCTTTTAAAGTTGCTGATATAAGTGTTCGAACTCATGCCACAAACATTACACGTTGTAAAATATCGATATCCTTGTTTTGTGATAGAATGTAATCTTGTTATTACATAATCATTTTTAATCATACCAATGTGTTCATCGTGTTCCTCTAAATAAATTCCACAACTTTTATTAGAATGAAAACATGTTACCAAACTATTTAGCCTTGCATATTGAATTATTTTCTCATTTCCACATTTTACACAACTCACCTTAAATAATTTTATATGGTTTTGGGTTTTACCTTCATACGATAGAACTTTCATGTCACCATATACATTTCCTAATATATTCTTTATGTTAACAACCCCCTCAATCATAGATTTTAACTACAACTACCATCTTTCAAACACAACTCTTTGAAATAAGGAACGGTCAATAACCAATCGCAAAACTCTCTCCAACATGGTAAGCGGTGGTCTTTTCTCTGATTGTATATTGTTTTCAACTGTCTAAAATTAGTTGTCATTTTAGCTGTTAACATAAATCCTGCTGGATTACTATACAAAACCCTTAAATAATCTTCCGTATCATTGGAGACATTATATTTATCAACCAATTCTTTCATAATATTAATCATTCTCTCGTCTACATATTTATTGTATTGAGCATCCAAATCAAATTTTGTTATTCGATGCATAGTTGATTGACTGGAAATAAAATCTAAAAAATGATATCTTTCAGCTTCAACCCAAACTTTATTGGAAAATCTTATATCGAATTGAACAACTACACCATTTAGAAAATTATCGTGTCCGTGTCCAATCTCTGTAGTTCCTAATTTACTGGCTACGTTGAACATTTTATCCGTAATATCTTGTTTTAAATTATCTGTTCTCATAGGATAAGAAGAACCAACTAAAGCATTTTCCAAACCTAAAACAAAAGCATTTGAAACACTCGATGTGCCTTCGTAACCTTTAACAGTCATCATATTGCTTATCATAAAATCACCCTCTCTTATTCTTCCAATATTTTTTAAATTCCGGCAAATCTTCTTCGGTGTACATAACTCTATCACCAAATTCAAACCACCAACCATTTTGAAGTAATCTGACATACATATCATATTCTGGCTCATTTTCCATGTCATCAAATTGTGATGCTTGACATACTCTTATAGGCTCACTGTTATGATGTTAATAATGATTTTATAGTTGAAAGATTCAAAGTTGTTCTAAGGCTAATCAATAAGCCTTTTTTAGAAGATGTTTGGAAAAGCACTGTTACGACAGTTGATAAAAACCTAGGTAAGGATTATTTTGGTTTATATATGAAAAATATTCAAATGCCACAATTTCGTAGCCTTCGTTGGAGTGAAGTTTTTCAAAAAGATGATGAGGAAACCAATAAAAACACTGTTCCTAAAAAAAGTGCAGTGATTGAAGAAATTATTATAAGTGCCGAAACAATGGATAAGTGGGGAAACGGGTACGAAAGCGAGGACTATTTAGCTTTTGAAAAAAAATACAAATTTTTGGTTAATAACTATAAAGAAAAAACGGCAATGCACACGGAAGCGTTGCTTAATTATATTAGATATAGGGTTAAAGAAGAACAGAGTACGGCTAAAGGTGACATAAGAGAAGCTAAAGAATGGGGAAATTTGGCTAAGGATGCATCTAATAAGGCTAAAATTAATCCTGAACAATTAACTCCTGCTGATTTTACAGATGGTTTGAATACTGTAGGGCAATTGGTTAGAGCGGTTGAACAACACGAAGATATTATCCCTATCCTACCTCATTTTAAACAACGCCCACAAGATAGTGTTGATTATACTATATGGGCTTATATCAATTACATTCGAGATATGAAAGATTTACCTCCTGCTGAATATGAAGAAATATATGCTTTCTATGAGAAATTTAAACAAGAACACAAAGGACATAATTTTGATTAGTGGTAAAATATGTATTGATGGGTGTTAATCAATCAAGAAGAGGTTTCCTTAATTTATATGGGCTTTTGCTATCAAACTTGCTATTCAACTAAATACAAATCAACTAAATAATTGATGTCAATCAAGCAAACAATCGCTTTATTTTATCCCCAAGAATATGATATAATGATGACATACAATATAATTCGTGTAATTGGTAGGAGAGAGATAATTTGCGCTATGATATTAAAAGGATTTACAAAGATAGTTCGTTTAGATATGTTTTTAAAGACCCAGAGAACTTTGTTCACCTTTATAGAGAAATAACAGGGAAATTTTTAGACAAAAATAAAATTATTTTTAAAGATGTTTCTTCGGTCGTAATGAAAAAGGAATTTCAAAATGATGTTTCGTTTCTAACGGAAGATAACACATTCGTGATTTTGGTAGAACATCAAAGTACGATTTCAAGGAATATGGCTTTACGTTCATTGATTTATTATGTTGAATTTATTTCAACGTATGTGAAATCAAATGGGTTAAATTTATACGGTAGAACACCGATAAAAATACCAAATGTTGAATTTTATGTTGTTTATAACGGAGATGAGGAATTAAGTTCAAATGTTATCAGTCTAAGTGAAAACTTTTTGGAGAGTGAAGTATCAAACATATCTTTAAATGTTAAAATAATGAATATAAATTATGATAATTTGAAATACAAAAATGAGAATAATGATTTTGTAGGTTATGCTTATTGGTTAAACTTAATTAAGCAATACCTAAAAGCCGGATATGAAGCTTTAGTTGCTCTCGAAAAAGCAAGGAATAGATGTTTAGAAGAAAATATTTTCACAAAGTATTTAAAAAAGGAGGAGTTTTTAGTGATATCTCAAGGCATGTATACTTTAGAAGATGAGATAAGAGATAATATGATTTATGAAAGAAATTGTGAATTAGCAAAAGAACTTTTGTTAGACGATTACCCAATGGATGTAATCAAAAAATTTTCCAAATTATCTTTAGAAGAAATTGAGGAAATTAAACGTAAATTGGAAACTGAATAATATTAATTCACTAGAGAGATGGGAAACCGTCTCTTTTTTATTTGAGAGGAGGTGTTCTCACAATCTCTACTAAAAAAAATGAAGTTGTCACAAAAACACTGAGTTCTTTTGATGAAAATATTAATAAATATATAGATTTTGTATCTTGGAGCAGATGGAATCCAGATTTATTTTTTGATTTAATTACACCGGAATTAGGCGGTATTAGATTAGATTTAGATCAACGAGTATTTTTAAGAAGTATGAGTAGATTTATTTCTACTTACGGGGTATTTCCTCGGGGATATGGCAAGACGTTTATCGAATGTCTTTCCATGTATCATACAGCAATATTCTTCCCGGATATTGAATTAACTATGTCTGCACAAACAAAAGAAAATGCAAGTGAGTTATTGCAAGCCAAACACAGAGAGATTACTAAATTTTATCCATTGCTAAAAGATGAAATTGTAAAGTCTCAGTTCAGTAGAAATGATGCTTTTATTGAATTTACTTCCGGTGGCACGATTGATGTTTTAGCAAATCATACAAATTCAAAAGGACAAAGAAGAAAGAGAATAAATATAGAAGAAGCTGCATTACTTAATGATTTTTTATATCAAGAAGTATTAGAACCGATTCCCAACGTTCCAAGGCGTACTATTGGTAAGAAAGCCTGTATAGACCCAGAGGAATTAAACGGCATGATAAACTTCTTCACTACATCGGGTTACAAAAATTCAGATGCGTTTACGAGATGTCAAAAAATGGTAAATGCAATGACAAATCTTGAAGGAGTAATAGTCCTTGGAGCGTCTTGGGAACTCGGAGTTAACTATAATCGTGGCGAAACTAAGTCAAAAATAATGGCGAAGAAGGAAACTAACTCTCCTATTCATTTTGCACAGAACTATTGTAGCCGCTGGGTCGGTTCGACTTCTGGGGCATTATTAAATATTTCCAATCTTATGGCTAGGCGAATATTACCAACCGCTGAATTAAAAGGAAAAAAAGACTTTGAATATGTGATTTGTATGGATATAGCCAGAAGTGATAAGGATAGTAATAATAAGAGTTCGATTGGTGTACTCAAAATAATAAAAAAAAATAATGATATTGCTAATATTGATTTAGTGTTTTTGAAAAATCTTTCTAACGGGTTAAATTTTGAAGGTCAAACAATTGAATTGAAAAGAATAGCTAAAAAGTACAATACTATTGCAGTTGTTATAGATGCCAACGGTATTGGTAAAGGTGTGTTAGAGGAATGTTTAAAAGAACACATTGACCCTTTAACCGGCGATTTGCTACCTGCTTGGAATACTATCAATACAGAAGATGAGAGCGAAATAGAAACTGCTCCGAAAATGGTTTTTGCTTTGGTGTCAACCGGTATAAATTCAGATATAATTGTTAATTTTGTAAACATGGTTGAAAGCCAAAAATTAAGATTATTAGAGAAACGCCAAAATGTAAACTATGAATTGGAAGATTTGGCTTTTTATGAAGAACATGTTGCTCCTTATCTTGAAACGGATGAATTTATCGATGAGGTTGCGAACTTAAAATTAGTGGAAACCAAAAATAAAAAATTAACGGTCGAACAAGTTATAAAAAGTGTTGACAAAGATAGGTACTCTGCTGTTGCTTATGGTTTGTATTATATAAAAAATCATTATGAAGTGTTTGACGATGACGATTATAGTTTTTGTTTTATGTACGCGTGAACCACCTAGCCACGACCCTAAAGGGTCGAGGTTTCCTCGCCTGAATTATATGAATTTTTTATAGTAAAAAGTTTTAGGGGAAAATAATATTATGGGAGTGTGATTGAGTGATGGGATATTTACAAATCAGAGATAAGTTACGTGGAATAATTAATCCGAAAGAAAAGGCGAAAGATTATGTTCCCAAATTCAATAGCGTTGAACATATGGGAAGTATTTTTAGTCATGTTAAAAATTTGGAAAATTTTAAAGTTGATTTTTTGGACGAAAGTGATTTTTTGGTATTGAGCGCAACTAATTTTTCGCTTGGGATTCCTAAAAAAGATATATTAGATATACTTGACTGCACAGACATGGGGAATTCCTTTCAAATAATGTTAAAAAATAGAGACTATATTAAAGTGAAATATACTTCGTAAATCGAGAGGGGTTTTATATTTGAAGAAATGTAATTTGAAGCAAGAATATATTAAAAGTCCTTTAAACTATGTCGGTGGAAAATATAAGCTTTTAAATCAAATAATTCCTAAATTTTCAAAAAACATAGATACCTTCGTTGACTTATTCAGCGGAGGTTGTAATGTTGGAATAAATGTAAATGCAAACACTTATGTGTTTAATGATATAAATTGCAGAATCAATGAAATGTTTAGATTTTTTGCAACTCAAAGTGAAGATGAACTTGTTGCCGAAATTAAATCCAGAATTGATGAATTTCAACTAAGTAAAACAAATGAAGATGGATATTTAAAATTTCGAGAACAATATAATAGTAATCCTAATCCATTGGACTTGTACATCTTGGTTTCCTACAGCTATAATTATCAATTTAGATTCAATAATTCAATGAAGTTTAATAATCCGTTCGGAAGGAACAGGAGTCAATTTAGCGAAAACATGGAGCGGAATTTGAGATTATTTATTAATAAATTGAGGACGATGGACGCTATCTTTACTGATAAATGTTTTACGGAATTAGATTTGTTAAGCTTATCAAAAGATGATTTTGTATATTTAGACCCACCGTACTTGATAACCACGGGAAGCTATAACGATGGAAACAGAGGGTTTTTAAATTGGGGGCGAAGTCAAGAAGAGCAAATGTATAACTTAATGGAACAATTATCTTCTCGGGGAATTAAATTCGCTCTGAGTAATGTTTTAGAACATAAGGGTAAAACCAATGAATTTTTGAAATCATACATTGAAAATAATAGTGTGAATGTTCATTACTTGGATTCTAATTATAACAATTCATCTTACAACTCTAAAAAAACAGGCTGCGTTGAGCTCTTAATCACAAATTATTATTAACGGTTTTAGGCAAGATGCTCCACACTTGAAAATCTTTTAGAATTTAAGTGGTGGATTATGTTCTGAGAAAGTGTCTTAATGCAGTCTTTTTATTACATAGGTGAATAAATGGGAAACTTATTTATGTAAGACCTCTATAATTATCACGACAAACTCATGAACGTTTAGCATAAACTCATGCGTTTGTCGTGCAGATGTTAACCTCCATAAAATTTTTACCTCCATATAATCTATTGTAACGTTTAGATTATTTTTTTAAACTTGCTACAAAGAAGAGAATTTTTATCAGCAAAAAAATCTCACTGAGAATATTTTGTTTCTTTGTACCATCATTAATAACAGTAATGTTAATAATGTAGAGGTTTCCCATTCATTCACCTGCTTTCTGAGTTTAAGTATTGAATTAAACCCAAAAATATTTTATCATAAATTTCCTCTTTTGACAATTATTTTACAAAAAGTAGTTTGTGCTAAAATATGTAGTTTCCATAATTAATATTTATTAAGACTCCTCAAAATTGAGGAAAATGGAAAAATCAATGTTTTTGCAAATCAACAGGTTTACATATGTAAAAAGTTTTAATTTTTTCAAAAATAAGGGTTGACTATTTGATGTCATGGTTATACAATGTCAAATAGGAGGTGGTAGTATTAAGGCAGTAA
>JGI994J12354_10003647_pt1 | contig 14266 bp, 9 predicted proteins | sample IntmicLarv3ML3BL_FD_12354 | JGI IMG/M metagenome (IMG submission 12354)
TGATAACCGCATCCCCCGGCCTAACATGGAGGTGATAGGTGTTTGAAAGCTCAACCTGTGTGCCTATTGTCTCAAGATCAGTGGTAGACAAGGCGCCTTTTATTGCTGCCTGAGTGCCCACATTCATAAAAACAGGCGTTTGTATATTGCCATGAACCGTTTCCAGCTCTCCCCGCTTTGCCCTGCCCTCTGTTTTAATCAATCTATACATAAAATTCTCCAGTTCTGATAATATTAATTTTCGCAAGTAACGCCGTTTATTAAAAAAGTTTACAGTTTAATTGTATTTTTAGCAAGTATTTCTTTCAAATTACATTTAACTCATGTATACTCATAGAGTAAGCCAAGCCCTTAAAGGGCAATAATATATTGCAGGTGTATGATGAAAATTAATTGTTTTGCTACATGTACTTTTGGATTGGAAGCCATTGTAAAGCGCGAGCTTGAGCGGCTTAATATGGATAATATCGTAACAAGCGACGGGAGAATTGATTTCAGCGGGGATTTTTCCGCAATTGCCAAGGCCAACCTCTGGCTTAGAAGCGCCGACAGAGTTATGATTAATTTCGGCGAGTTTGATGCCTTCAGCTTTGAAGATTTATTTCAGGGTGTCAAAAATCTCCCCTGGGGCGATATATTGGAAAAAGATGCTAATTTCATCGTTACGGGGAAATCTGTCAGAAGCCAGCTTTTTTCCGTTTCCGACTGTCAGGCCATAACCAAAAAAGCCATAGTTGAAAAGCTCAAGGAAAAATATAATATCGACTGGTTTGAAGAAACAGGCGCCGAATATAAAATTCAGGTAGGCATATTGAAAGACCGCGTTACCATAGCCATTGATACAACAGGCGCCGGGCTTAATAAGCGCGGCTACAGGGAAAGCGCCGTTACAGCGCCTTTGAAGGAAACCTTGGCGCATGCTTTAATTGATTTAAGCTATTGGAATAAAAACCGAATTTTAGCGGATACTATGTGTGGCTCGGGAACTATTCCCATTGAAGCTGCAATGATAGCGAGAAATATAGCGCCGGGATTAACAAGAAAATTTAGCGCTGAAAACTGGCAACATATCCCTTCTGAAATTTGGAAAGAAGCCAGAAAAGAAGCATATGCCGCCATGGACCCAAATGTTAAGGTTCATATTCACGGCTCTGATATTGACCCGAGAGCCATTGAGCAGGCTAAGTATAACGCAAAGCTGGCAGGGGTTGACGATATGATTTATTTTGAAAATCTCCAGGCCGCTGATTATAAACCTGACGGCGAATATGGCGTACTAATTTCCAACCCGCCTTATGGTTCAAGAATAGGTAACTTTGATGAGATAAAGGAGCTTTATTACGGTTTGAAGCGCTTCCTAAATGCCAATCCATCTTGGAGCATGTATCTTCTTACGGCGGATGAGGAAATTGAGAAATATCTTTCAAAACGGGCAACTAAAAAACGCAAGCTCTACAACGGCAATATGAAAACCGATTATTATCAGTTCGTTGGCCCGAGGCCGCCAAAGGCATAAATTTCAAGCACCTGCTTCTACATAAATAAAAGCCATTTATAAACCGGCTTTTATATGTCCATGGGCAGGTGTTTATATGAATAAAAATATACTTAGGTTTTTATCAGATTACAGCTTGAAACCGATTGGCAAAGATTCGCCGTTTAATGAAATTGACGGCATGGTTTTTGCCATTTTTTCATACGCGCCAACGGGAAATGAATGGCCGGAGCATATTTGTAATTTCCGCGCAGAGCCCTTGAATAAAACCATGGGCGGGCTTTCCGAAGCTCTTATAGATGTTAAATCCAACAGCCTGCTCTCAACCCGCTTCGGTTCAAGTATAACAGGCGATTTTGGCCAGCATTTTAGATTTTTCAAGCATATTGCAAAAAATCCCCGCTACAAGGATATTAAAATAACCGGCTTCCGATTCAGCAATATCGGTTATTGTCAATTTTGCGCCTTTACCTTTGAAATTGGAAACGGAGAATATGTCATTGCATACCGCGGCACAGACGGATCTCCCGAAAGCTGGTATGAAAGCTACAAAATGTTTAGCAGCGACATTCTCAGCCATAAATTGGCAAAAAAACATTTTCAAGAGCAGCTGGCAAAATCAGGCGGTACATACCGCCTTGTAGGTCATTCAAAAGGCGGGAATTTAGCCATAAGCGCCGCCGTTTTATCCGGAACGCGGCAAAAATTAAGCATCCGCAGCATAATTAATTATGACGGGCCGGGCTTTACCATGGATTTTCTATACAAGCATTATAAAAGCATACTCCTTATACAGCATAAAACCTACCGCTTTTCACCGGAGGATGCTTTGGTTTCAACATTGTTTTTCGGGGATAAGGTTTTGTATTACAGGCAAAATATAAAATATATAAAATCCTACGGATTGCAAATTCCTCCCAGCCAGCATCTCTATTTCAACTGGTCGCTTAATGAGTTTAATAAATTCGATTTTGCCCCGCAGAGCAAATTCAGCAAATATTTCCAAAAATATATGAGAACTCTACTTCTTTCTCACTCCTGCGAAGAAATAAGCAATGCTTTTGAATCTGCCTTTGCGCTGAGCTTTGAAATGTATGCCCAAACGGGATATATATTGACCTATCTCGAAATTGCAAGCATATTTGTTGATATTGGAATAAAGCTCGAATCAGCAAAAAGGCAAAGCAATTCACATTGTATACAATATGTAAAGGCGATTAATTAAAAAAACACCTTGGCCGGATTTTGCATTTAAGCAAAGCTGAAGCCAAGGTGTTTTATTTGCCGATAACTGTAAATCCCTAAAGCGCAAAACTTAGTCTTACAATGCCAGCCTGTTTATAACTTCCGGTATGAAGCCCATAACAAATCCCAGTAAACCGCCCATATAAGTTATATAATCCAGCTCTTTTCTGGCTACCTCCAAAACAATATTCTCCATCTGCAAAACGCCTAGCTCGTTTATTTTATCCTCCACTGTTTTGCTTATATCCAGCTTGCTTATAATAAGGGCTGCCGCCTTTTCTATTAGCAGGTCCTTCTTGCTTTGCAAAAGTTTTACTAAATTAAAATATATTTTTTCACCTGAGCTTGAAAATATTTGACTCAGGCGAATATTAGCCACTTTATCCGACACAGCGCTGTAGAACGCTTCAAAAATAGCCACCGCATAATTTTCAAGCGCTTCATCAACAATTTTATCTATCCTGTACTTAAGCGCAGGCTCAAAATCCGGCAAAAACTTATTTGCAAGCTCGTATATGCTCATATCAGGAGCCTTATCCATAATTTTTAGCGCGCCGGAAAAAATATATTCCGCCACAGCCTTATAATTATCCAAAATTCTGCCTACAGCCTTCATTGTTATAGACTGCTTAAGCTCATCCCCTATATTTACAAGCTCCATAAACTCCGCCGGTTTGCGCAAAAGGAACTCATCAATCTTGCCATTTACGATCTCTACGGTGCGCTCTCTGCCTTTATCACTTGATAAAAAATCGAAGGCGCTTTCTTTAATGCTTGCATATACCTTTCTATGAACCATGGAGCCTATTAGCTGCCCTACGCTGTCCTCCACTACTTTTCTTGTCAGCTCGCTAAGGCCATTGTCAATCTCCTCATTAGTTACAAGAATATTTTTAAGATAATCAAAAACAACAGGCACTCCCAGCGTAACAAAATCTCTGACTTTCTGAGTATTTTCATCGCTGACAAGGGTTTTCATATCCTTTTCATTATCATAAATCCATTTGAGAGCCATTTTTACAAGCCCGTCAATAAAAACTTCAACCTCATAGCTGTTCATAAAGGAAATTCCGTTTTCCTGAATATATAAATTAATCGCAGATATGCTTTTTCCGCCCGTATCTACGGCCTTTATTTCCATTAAAAATTTACATATGCTGCTAAAAACAAAATCTTTCAGCTTATCTAAATTCCCATCATCATTAATATAGTTCATATAATGAGCCATAATGGCCTGCTTCATGCTTGCCGTAAGGCCTTCATAATCATCGGCACATATTTTTTTAGCAATTTCTCCCAACCTGCTTTCATTTGATTTAAGAGATTCAAATAAACTATCCAGCAGATTAAATAATTCTTCATCTACGCCGGTGTTTTTTATGGCTTCTGTCAAGGTTTCATCCGTAAGCAAATAATCCCCTACGGCATGACCCAGATTTTTCGCCACCCGCTCCTGGCTTTTAGGCAAAACGCCCGGAGTAAATGGAAGCCGGTATCCCCATAGCCTATATTCTTTTCTGGGAAGAAAAAGCATTTTTATGGCCAGCCAGTTTGTAAAAAGACCTATTATGGCACCTATTACGGGAACAATCAAAATTTCCACCAAATCACACCCTCTGTATTTTCTGAAAGTTAAACAAAAAACCTGCATTCAAAAGAATACAGGCTCTCAATCCGTTGCTATTATTTATTTTAGCGAATTGAATCTGCTTAATATGTCCTGTTCATTTAATTTATACGATAAAGTCATAAGCGAGTCTGTTAAATGCACATTTTCAACCTTAACATCCTCCGGAGTATGTATATCAATATGAGAAAAGTTCCAAATCCCTTTAACGCCGCCCTCTATAACGGTATCAACTACCGCAACCGCGCTGTTTTTAGGCAGAGTAAAAACTGCTATATCAATTTGATTCTCATTTAAAAAATTCGCCAGCTTATCCACATCATAAATTTCAATCCCTCTGATAGAAAGACCGATCAATTTTGGATTAACATCAAAAAGCGCTTTAAAATTATATCCCCTGCGACCGAAATTAATATAATTAACCAGAGCCTGCCCGATATTGCCTGCGCCTATTATAATAAGCGAATACTGCTTATCAAGGCCCAATATACGTTTAACCTCATTATACAAAAGCTCAACATTATATCCATAGCCCTGCTGGCCGAAGCAGCCGAAATTATTTAAATCCTGTCTGATCTGCGAAGCTGTTATATTCATACGGCGGGATAAATCCTTGCTGGATATGCGCGTTATGCCGTCATCCAGTATGTCACCTAAATATCTGTAATATCTGGGCAATCTTTTTATAACCGCCAGTGATATATTTTTACTTGCGTCCATTAACGCTTCCTCCAAAACAAATAAATATAATTTTAAGTTAACTTAAGTATACTCATTAATCTAATTTTTGTCAATCTCGCCAAATATGTAAGAATGCAGGATTAGTGATCGGGTTCATTCATCATCAACAATTTATTTTAATAAAATCCGCAGATATAAAATATTAATTCACCTCCATTTTCACTGTGAATCTTCCCCTACTGTCAATTTTCTGATAAAATAATATTTGTATGTGCCTTTTTGGGCAAAGGAGGAAATTCCATGGTGCTTTCAGTATCTAATATCGGCAAATCATACGGTGCAAATACCGTAATTGAAAATATAAGTTTTTCCATAAACAGCGGCGATAAGCTGGGTATTGTAGGCGTAAATGGCGCCGGCAAAACTACTTTATTCAAAATAATAACAAATGAGCTGGACAGCGATCAGGGCAGCCTCACCATAGCGCAGGATATTTCTTTGGGGTATTTATCTCAGCTTAATGACCTAAATCCTGAGAACACGCTTGAAGAAGAGCTGCTCCTAACCTTCGCTCATATAATAGAGCTTGAAGAAAAAATCGCGAATCTTTCAATAAAGATGGCTTCCTGCTCAGGCCGCGAGCTGGAACAGGCCATGGCTGAATATGAAAGGCTTAACTTCCTTTTTGAGGCTCAAAACGGCTATGAATACAAAAGCCGCGTTCGCGGAGTAATATCAGGGCTTGGTTTTTCCGGCGAGGCAGATAAAAAAACCAAAATCATGTCCGGCGGGCAAAAAACCCGCATAGCCCTTGGCAAGCTGCTTCTAAGCGCCCCTGATATACTGCTGCTGGATGAGCCTACAAACCATCTTGATATTGACTCCATAAAATGGCTGGAAGATTTTATACGGAATTATCAGAAATCTGTAATAATAATTTCCCACGACCGCTATTTTCTTGATAAAACCATAACAAAGGTTTTAGAAATTGAAAATAAACATGCTTCCCTATACCACGGCAATTATTCTTTTTATTCTAACGAAAAAGCTCTCCTGCGCCAAAGCGCTTTAAAGCGCTATTTAGACCAGCAGAAAATCATAAAAAAACAAGAGGAATCTATAAGGCTTTTAAAATCCTTTAACAGAGAAAAGCAGGTCAAGCGCGCAGAAAGCAAGGAAAAACAGCTTAACAAGCTGGAGCGCTTTGAAAGGCCCGAAACTCTCCCCGATAAAATAAGGATCAACCTTGAATTAAAAACCGAAAGCGGCAACGATGTACTCTTTGCCGAAAATATCTCAAAAAGTTTCGGCGATAAAAAACTGTTTGAGGGTTTGAGTTTTGAAATAAAAAAAGGCGATAAAATTGCCCTCATAGGCCCAAACGGCATTGGAAAAACTACTTTATTCAAGATTATTCTGGAGCTTTTGGAATCGGACAGCGGCAAAATCACTTTCGGCCACAGGGTCAAAACCGGCTATTATGATCAGGGCCAGCAGGAGCTTTCTGAAGATAAAACTATTTTAGAAGAAATATCGGATGCCTATCCTAAACTTACCACAGGAGAAATACGCAATACTCTGGCAGCCTTTGTTTTTACGGGGGATGATGTTTTCAAGAAAATCTCAACACTTTCCGGAGGGGAAAAAGGGCGGGTTTCTCTGGCAAAAATCATGCTTTCCGGCGCGAATTTTCTTTTACTGGACGAGCCTACAAACCATCTCGATATTTATTCAAAAGAGATTTTGGAAGATGCCCTGAGCGCTTTCCCCGGAACGATTATGTTCATATCCCATGACCGTTATTTCATAAACCGCATAGCCGATAAAATATTTGAAATGGATAATTATTCAATCACCGCTTTTATGGGTAACTATGATTATTATTTGGATAAAAAAGAAGCTCAGGAAAAAGCAGAACCGGAAATTGCCCTAAATAGACAAGCTGAAGAAAAAAATGATTGGCAAATAAAAAAAGATAAAGAAGCCTCTTTGCGCAAGCAAAAAAACCGCTTTAAAAAGCTGGAAACCGAAATTGAAAAAAACGAAAGCCAAATCGAAATTTTAGCCGCCGAAATGGAGAAGCCTGAAATCGCTTCCGACTATGAAAAATCCCATGAGCTGTATTTGAAAAAAGAAGAAGCGGAGGCTTTGCTTTTGGAGCTGTATGAGGAATTTGATGAGCTAGGCAGGCTACTATCATAACGATAATATAAATGCTTTATTTTGCGTTTGCAGCTTTATGGTTTATTCCAATATAAATCGCTCTTATCATTATAATAAATATTCCAAAATCAAATTTTTTTGAAATAATCACAAAGCACAAAAAAGCTAAGTGCAAGGGTTTTCACGCCCTTGCGCTTTTTATATAAATGGTAAATCATTCTGATATATTCAAATTACCCTATCATAGCAACAAGGCAGGCCTTTATGGTGTGCATACGGTTTTCCGCTTCATCAAACACGAGTGATGCCGAAGATTCAAACACATCCTCAGTAACCTCCATATTGTGGATCGCAGGAAGGCAGTGGAGGAATATGCATTTAGGGTTCCCTGTCATATCCATAACAGCTTTATTAACCTGATAAGGCTGAAGGAGAGCTTTGCGCGTTTCCGTTTCAGCTTCCTCACCCATGGATACCCAAACATCGGTATAAATAACATCAGCGCCTTTAACTGCCTCTTCGATATTATCTGTTACATTAATTACCGCGCCGCTTTCTTTGGCATACTCATTGCATTTATTTACTATTTCTCCATTGGTGAATAATTCCTTTGGCGCTGCCACAGTAAAATTCATCCCCACTTTAGAAGCGCCTATCATTAAAGCATTGGCCATATTATTCCTGCCATCGCCTAAATAAACCATGTTCAGCCCTTCAATTTTTCCGAAATGCTCTTTTATCGTAAGAAAATCCGCCAAAATCTGTGTTGGGTGATCTAAATCCGTCAAAGCATTAAACACCGGCACTCCGCTGTATTTAGCAAGTTTTTCAACCGTTTCCTGAGAACTGCCGCGAAAAGCAATACCATCAAACATTCTGCCTAAAACTCTGGCTGTGTCTTCAACTGATTCCTTATGCCCCAGCTGAATATCGTTTTTATTCATATAATCGGCGCTTGCGCCTTCATCACTGGCGGCAACGAAAAATGAACTCCTCGTTCTGGTAGAAGGCTTTTCAAATATTACGGCAATATTTTTATTAAGCAAGTTTTTCTCAAAAATTCCGTTTTTCTTCTTATTCTTTAAATCCGCCGCTAAATCCACAAGACAAATAATCTCATCCTTTGAAAAATCCATTAAAGTCAATAGGCTTTTCCCTTTAAAATTAAACTGCATATAATATCATCTCCATTAATTAATACTCATAATTATACTATGTATTGTATATTTATGCAACTAAAATTTTTGTTTTCATAAAATCAACCCCCGAACCTTTTGAAACAGTAAATGTCTCAAAAAATTCAGGGTTTGATTTTAATATAACTTTTTTTATTATTCAATAATTCCCAGCTTATTCATTAAAAACTTGGCATTTGTGGTATTTGATCTACCCTTTGTAAGTCTATAATCAAAAATAATCTCATTATTTTCATACTTTTCATTAAAGCTGTAATTCACTATCCGCCCTTTATCGGCTATATTGCACAGCTCTAAATCATGTGTGGTTATAAGACCTATGGCGCCCTTTTCCTCTAAATTTTTCAACACAGAAGCCGCGCCTTCAAGCCTATCCTTTGAGTTTGTTCCTCTGAAAATTTCATCAATTAAAAATATCGCCCTGCCGTCTTTGCAGGCTTCGATAATTTCCTTAACCCGCTCAAGCTCCGCATAAAAGGTTGAAACACCCGCCGCCAGATTATCGAAATTCCTCATAGATGTTACTATGTCCACTTTGGGCAAAGTTAGCTTTTCCCCGCAGCAGAAGCCCCCTGCAAGCCCCAGAACCATATTTAAGCCAATCGTGCGCAAAAACGTGGTTTTGCCTGACATATTTGAGCCTGAAATTATAAATATCTCATTATCCTGCCTAATATCGTTATTCACCCTGACAGAAGTATTCACAAGCGGATGGCCCACATTCTCACCCGTAATCGCCATTTCTTCCGTTATATCAGGCATACAGGAATTTTCTTCAACAAAGCTAAGGTTGGTAAGGCTCAAAATAGATTCCAGCCGGCCCAGTGCATCAAACCAGCCTTCCACATGATCCTGATATTTTCCCCGCCATTTTTTTAGGGAATACAAACAGCTGTAATCCCACATGCAAAATAAATTAAGCAGGAAAAACAAAAGCCCGTTGCGGCGTATGTCAATTTTCATAATTACATGATTAAGCTCTGTTATAGCGGTTGAAACTTTTATATCACCGGATACTATTTTGCTTTTAATTTCTCTAAGCTCATCACAATCAAAGGTTTTCCTCTCTATAAGGTCGAAAACCTGGGCAAACTCCCCTATTTTATAGCCGGCACCTGTAATTTTATTTAAATCCCCTGACAGTTTCAAAAAACAATAAAGCCATAAAAGCACATGCACCGCAAAAAGCACCACCGCCGGTATATAAAGCACGCTGACTTCCATAAGAAAAACCGCCAGCATAAACACAGTTGAAAAAATCGGCAAATACAATAGATACTGTGTAAAAGGCTTTGCAATTTCTTTTTTATCGCCTTTTAGCAGATCAATAAGAACCTGCGCATCACCTTGAAGTTTTGTAAGCTCGCCGTAAAACTGCAAATCCACAGTAAAATTCTTATTGGCTGAAAGCTCCCATACGGCTTCCTGCCGTTTTTTAATTTTTTCCAAATCATATTGCGGATTGGTTAAATCCTTTACAAACTGCTCTCTGCCGTAATAAGATTTAGCCGTATTAAGATACTGGAAAAGTGAATGCTCACCAAAAATATCCAAATCAAAGCTGTAGCTGTGATTCCTGTCAATATATTCATCGCCTTTATCGCTGAAGCTGTCCCAATTGCCATCCATACGCGCTAAATAATCGCTGCAAATTCTACGCTTTATAATCTTTTCGTTCAGCAGTTTTTCCAGTTTCCAGTGAATTACCGCCAGCAGCACATAAATTTCCACCGTTGTTAAAAGACTTAAGCCTACCATGAAGCTCAAACCCTTAACCACAGCAAAAGCTATTATCGCAATTATTAATGCAATGACCGCCAGCTTTACATTTCCCAATATCTTATGATTCTTAGTTAAATCCTCTATGGCAACATCACATTCATTTATCTCAACTTCAAATTCTCTTCGCATTATGCCTCCATTGAAACCCTTTATAATAATAAAATCACTGCTTTTGTTTAATAAATACATTAACATATTATAAAGCAAATGGAAAGTTAAAATACTATTGGATTTCTCCGTAAAATTATCCGGCGGATAGCATTAAGAAACCGCCTGCACGCAGTGCAGGCGGTTTGGAATAAATTTATAGCCGGCTAAAGTCCTTAAGCCTCAGCTTTGATCATATTATCAACATAATTATAAGTATCTTTACGCTTCATATATATAATGCTTAAAACCATTCTCATTATATTATCAGCGGCTATGGTTATCCAAATCAGCCTTACATCCATCTTGAGTATCCAGCCGAACAAAATAACAAGCGGAACGCGAACTATCCAAATACCTATGAAAGACATGTACATTGGAACCCTTTTCCCACCGGAAGAACGGATAAGGCCGTTATAGACCTTGGATGTAACCTGAGGTATCTGTGCAAAGCCCATTAAAAATACGTAGCCTGCGCCGATTTGCTGCAAATCAGGCTTATTTGTCAAAAGCTGCATAAACTGGAGTGGGAATATAAACAGAGACGCCGCTGCGAAAATAGCAATTACAAATGCCATTTTTATTAACTGGGTAAAATAAGATTTATAAAGAGGCGAATCCTTCTGCCCTATGGCTCTTGCCGATAAGGTTGTAGAAGCAACCACAAAGCCCTGAGCCGGCATTTCCGTAAGCATTTCCGCCTGAAGGCCCAATTGGTAAGCCGCGTAAACATTGCTGCCGTAGCCAAGGAGAACTTTACTCATAATTATGGCTGAAAACTGCCAGAACATATGCTCCATCGCCGCAGGCATACCTGTTGCAAAAAAGTTTTTCACCTCAAATTTATCAAAGGAAAAGAATTTTTCATTATGAGGGGATAAATTGAAATACCCTATCTTCCTGTACAAAATAAACAAACCAATAACGGCGCCTACAAATTGAGATATAACTGTTGCCATGGCAGCGCCTGTTATTCCCCAGCCGCCTACAGAGCCTATGCCGAAAATGAAAACATACCCAACTATAACATTGACTATATTCAAAATAACGGCGATAAACATGGGCACCTTTGTATTGCCCTGCCCGTTAAAGGCAGCTGTATTAAAGCATATAACCGCCATAGAGGGGATAGCCCATGCGGCAATCCTCGAATACGAAACAGCCGTTTTAACAAGCTCTTTATCACTGCTGAAAATGCTCAAAATCCGCTCGGGAAAAACCAATATAACAAACAACGCTATGCCAATTATAGGAATTGCCGTTAAATATGCCTGCTCAATTACCCTGCGGCATCTTGCAAGCTCTTTTTTACCGTAATAAAGAGCAACGATAACCGTAGCTCCCATGCCCAAACCTCTGAAAAGTGCAAAAAATATTTGATAAAGCCGATTACTGATACCCTGTGCCGATATATCATCCGCCATAAGCCTGCCTACCATTGCCGTAGTCACAACTCCCGCAAGAAGCTGCAACACATTTTCCAATATAGTAGGAAGCATTAAGAAAATTATTTCTTTATTAATATTTTTCTTGCTATATGTTAATTCCATCAGCAACCTGCCTTATTAAATTTAGTTTTTTATGCTTTTTATTTGTCCCGTTTTTAAGCCGCATAAATATAATATAGCCCTTTATTTTAGCAGTGTCAATACAAAGCGGGCAATTATTTACGAGCCTTTTCATTAGAAATTTTAATAGTAAACAGGCCCGGCTAAAATACGTTTTGTACCCACATTCTGCTGCATTACTTATATTCATCCTGGGGTAATATTTTATATAATAAAATTCACTAACAAATTTCGACAATATATATACCAACTCGCCTCTGTATGCTGGCAAAAAAATACCCCGGAAAATTCCGGGGTTAATTTAGCTTAGAGAGCTATTTCAAAACATATACCTTAACATTGCGCCTGCCAAACTGGAAACATTCCGCAACGCTGTTAAAGCATAAATCAATCCTGTCGCCTTTGATGCTACCGCCTGTATCGCTGGCCAAAGCCTTGCCGTAGCCTTCAATATAGAGCCATGTGCCAAGAGGAATCACCTTTGGATCAACAGCCACAACACCGTAAACAGCTAAATCGCCGCTTTTCGTATAATTAGAAAGGCCGGGCTGCTTGGCTGAATAAGCCGTAGCTTCCATCACAAGCTCATATTCGTATACATAGCCGTTCTTTATGTTTTTGCTATCTGCCGAAGAATCGCCCACAAGCATTATTTCCTTCTGAGGTTCTCTTGTCACAGTCACACTTTCGATTGTGCGGCTGATTTCTTCCCCTTCAGAATAAACAACCTCTGTAACAGTTGTCAGCTCGCCATATTTGCCTTCTTGTATAATTTTCTGCTCACCGTGAGCAAGTTCACTTGTAAATCTCGTTTCCCTCTCAAAAGGAAGGGTAACCGTTATAACAAAATCTTTAACATTATCTGTTGAAATATAAAGCGTACCGTTAGGGGCAATTTTTTCATTTAAATAGCCGCTGTAAGAATATCCCCTGCCTGTTTCCGCCTCAATCTCAGCAATTATATGGCCAACCTTTTGAGCGGAGCCTACTTCATAAACAACCGCCGCATTATCATCTATAACTACATTTATAAAATAACTCCTATGCAGTTTAATATGAGTCGGTGCTTCTGTGCTTAATTTTTCATCTAATGATAAATTGACTCTGTCTTTTTTATTTAAAACAATTCCCTGACTGTCCAAAAACTCGCCGACATATTCAGAATATGTTGAATAGCTCATGGTTTCTCCGTTAATAGTCATTTCCACCGTGATTAATGTATCGCTATCAGCAATGGCGCTTGTTCTGAAAGCAAATACCAGCACGATTAAGAAAAAGGCCGCGCGGATTTTTTTTGCCATAATACAATTTCCTCCTTAAAGACTTTGCCCGGATGATAAAACCATCAGCGGACACAAAGAGCGCATACCTCCCAATACAACACTCCTCAAGTCTCTTTGATTTGATTCAATATGACTTGTTTCTATAATGTCATTTTAAAACATAAGCATTTCTCATGCGTATTTTAACCGCTTATGTGGGATAAGCCGATATGGCTAAAATACTCGAAAAGAAATATATTTCACCATATATTTCTTTAATAATTACACACTAATATTAACACATCTGTAACATCTAGGCAATAATTATTTGATGTCGAATAATGTCTTCGCATTTTTACAGGTGATTTCTTCAACGGTTTCGACGTCGATTTGTTTAATCTCACTAATTTTTTCACATATATATTTTAAGTTCTGTGAATCATTACGTTTACCCCTGTTTGGTACAGGCGATAAATATGGGCAATCAGTCTCAATTAAAATCCGCTCAATTGGAATACGCCCCACCACTTCGACAGTTTTCTTCGCGTTATTATACGTAATTACGCCACCAATGCCCAAATAATAGCCCATTTTTACATATTCCATCGCCATTTCCCAAGAACCCGAATAGCAGTGGATAACGCCTGCTCCCTTGCCTTCTCGTTTTGATAGCTCGGCGGATTTAATCATATCAAAGGTTTGAGCTGAAGCATCTCTCGAATGAATTATAACAGGCAGCTCTCTTTTTTTAGCAAGCTCCATTTGGCGGGTAAACCACTTCTGCTGAATATCTCTCGGGGAATTATCGTAGTGATAATCAAGCCCTATTTCACCTATGGCAACCACTTTTTCACTGTATGATAAATTCGTCAGCTCAGCAAATGAGGCCTCATCAAGCTCTTTTGCATCATGAGGATGAACGCCTACAGCGGCGTACAAAAATTCGTATTGAGCTGCCATTTCAATGCCTTTTCTTGAGCTTTCCAAATCTGCCCCGGCATTGACAATATATTTAACGCCACTCGCTTTGCAAGCCATGAGAAGCTCATGCCGGTCCCCGTCATAGCGCCTATCATCATAATGGGCATGGGATTCAAAAT
>JGI994J12354_10003648_pt1 | contig 14266 bp, 11 predicted proteins | sample IntmicLarv3ML3BL_FD_12354 | JGI IMG/M metagenome (IMG submission 12354)
TATTGCCAGATTGAGAGAGGATTCCATTTTTGATTACAAATTTGCTTGTCTTTCTCATAACACGCTGCGCGGGGCAGCAGGCGGCGCGGTTCTTACCGCAGAGCTTTTAGCGAAAAAAGGGTACATTCAAAAAAAGTAATGACTTGCTGATGTATTAGATTAGGAAGGGGCTGTCTTAAAATGCAGTGCACCCCAAAAGTTAGACGCTTTTGGAGGTATACAGCAAAAGACAGTCCCTTTTTTTGTGATAAGCTGTGATACTCGTCGTCGAATTCTTTTCAAATGTCGGTTACATACCTTTGTATGCGCGCTCCATTTGAAAAACATTCTCCTTGATTATCTTTGCTTCTCACAAAAAATAAAAATGACAAGCCGTGATACTCGTCGTCGAATTCTTTTCAAATGCCAATCCCGAACCTTTTTTTGGAAAAAGTGATATAATAACAGCCAAATTATATGAAAAGGGGGATAATCTTTTTGCCGGTTTCTATGAGTAAAATGAAAAAAATCTACGATATTATCAGCGGAAAGCTGATAAGCTTCGATCAGGCTTGCTTAAAGCGCCGGTTTTATATGATTATCGCCATTTCGTTGGTGCTTATTATCAATTTTCTATTAGTGTATAGCTTTGAAATTCAAAAGGATTATTCTAATTTTTCCGAAATCAGAGGCAGGTCTATTATTTTGAACAGCCGCACTACGATTCAATTTCCTTTTATCGCGCAGGAGGGTGATTTATCGTCCTTTCAAATATACAAGAATATGGAAGATTCCAGGGTGTCGTATTCTGATAAGGCATTGATTCGAATAGAAAATGATGAAGAGGTTATTTTTGAGACGGAAGCATATCTTTTCCATAACTATAGGAATTATATCACCGTGAATTGCAACGGATTGGATTTGAAAAAAGGGGAGAGGTATATTATTTCCCTTTCTGCTTCTGAAATGTCCTTGAATTCAGTCTGTTATCTCCAAGCGCATGATTATAATGATTTTTTGCCGGAGGGTGAAAATCCTGTCAACAGAGTATTACCGGTTGGTGTCCTTTTTATTCCGAATGTCACATTTCATTACAACGTCTTACATTTTCCGTATTTAATAGCAAATCAGACCATTTTTATGCTTTTGGTTTGTATTCTTTTTATATCAAGGCTGCGCCATTCCGCTATTTTTTTGGAGATTATGCGAGCTGTTTTGGTTCCCTTTATTCTTTTTTTGACGCAAGAGGTTTTGAATGTAGCAAAAATGGCACCGATTCAGGTGTTTTTCCCGTTTGATTTGAAACGGTATTTTGGTTTTTTCGGAGCCATGGTGATTTTCATTTTGGTATATTTTCTTTTTTATGCCATAGTCGGAAGAGGCACGATTGCTATGATAATCATGGTNATTGCCGGTGTTTCGATTGGCTTAGCCAATCATTTCAAGATTATTATGCGAGGTGATCCGGCGGTTCCGTGGGATATTTTTGCGGCGGGTATTGCTGCTAAGATATCGACCAATTATGTATTTAAGGTATCGATTCAATTTGTTTGTGCGATTCTCTTGATGGTATTAATTGCTATTGTTTTACGTATGACGCATACGCCACCTAGGAAAAGTATCAGAAGAAGAATTCTTTTTTTCGGGATTTGTACTGTTGCTTTTTCGGGGTTTATTTTCGGGATTATATTAAATCGACCGCTATTGAAAAGATACGACATCAGCTATGAGTTGTTTCCACCGCTTCAGTCGTACAACGAAAATGGCACAATGATGGCATTGGCACTTCACCTGAATCACTTCTACAAGACAGGAGAAAATGTAGATGTTGATGTAAATATTGCTGACATTACCGATGCTTATAAGGTGAGATGGGAGGCACTTCAAGAGGGAAATGGGAAATCTTCGTCGGATATAAGACCTAATGTCATTTGTATTATGAGTGAAGCATTTTCTGATGTGAGGGAGCTTCGCGATACACAAACCAACATACCCTTTTCACCATTTTATGATTCACTCAAGGAAGAAGCTATGAATGGAAAATTAGCGGTGTCTGTTTTTGGCGGCGGAACCTGTAATACGGAATTTGAATTTCTAACGGGGTTTTCTGTCCGAAATCTTCTTGCTGGGTCATCTGTCTATAATCAGTATGTTCATAAGTCTTTACCGACCGCCTTACCCAATATTTTCAAGGAAAACGGATATCAAACCTTGGCGATTCATCCTTTTGACGGTGCCTGGTGGAATCGTTTGGAAAAGTATCCCCTTCTGGGATTTGACCGTTTCTTGACACAGGAGGATTTTGTGGAGCCTTCCTATACACGCGAGTATATAAGTGATGCCGAGGCTTTTTCTCGTTTGATAGAGGAGTATGAGAAGAAGGATCAAAATACGAAGCTGTTTTCCTTTTTGGTGACCATGCAAAATCACGCGGATTATACAAATGCTTGGGATTCTCAGAAATATGATATTAAAATCGAGAACTTTGCAGGGTATGATTTTTCTGCAACCGAGCATTATTTGTCGTTATTGCGGGAATCCGATGACGCACTAAAGGATTTGATTACGTATTTTCAAAATGAGGATGAACCGACAATTATTGTCTTTTTTGGAGACCATAAGCCATTTTTAGATCCGGATTTTTACAGCACCTTATTGGAAGCTGATTTAGGTAATATTTCAATAAGAGAATGCGTGGATATTTATACAACACCGTATTTTGTGTGGGCAAACTATCCACTTGATTTGGAAGATCAAAGTATTATAAGCCCCAATCTTTTGGGGCAAAGGGTACTTGATATGGCGGGTGTTTCTTATCCGGATGAAAGAGCCATATTAGGAGTTATGCAAAATGAGATGGATGCACTCAGTGCGATTGCGGTGTATGAAAGTGAGGATAGCTTTTATACCAGTGATGATATCTTACCGGAAACACTTAGAAAGCTTCTTTCGGACTATGCGGCAATGCAGTATGAAATGCTTTTTTCGGATGATTCTTGAGGTTCTCCAAAGGGCAAAAGAAAACAAAAGTTCACTTTATTCCTCAAATACTGTTCACATTTTTGATTTTGGGATATAATACACCTGTTCGAGTTCTTTATGTAGGAGGATATATATGTCTTTGCAAAACGAGGCGAAGTCTCCTTCTGTTCTGAAAGCATTAAAGGGATTGATGATGGCGTTATTGGCACTTATTATCGGTGTTGTGTCGGTTTCGTTTGCCTCTCACCATATGCGATTGGGATTTGAAAGAGAGTATGTCTTAGGTTTAGAAAATAAAATCAGAGGGCTTTCCGAGGCTTCCGCCTACATCATTGACGGCGGAGATATTATGACAGATCCTTTGGCCGCCGGTGTCAAATACGAGAAGGTTTTCTCTTCTGTTATCCTTAATACGGGTACAGTAGCGGAGTGTACCAAAACATATGGTGTCTTTTCTTATACTAACGGAGAATTGTTTTTGTTAGCTTCCAATTCGCCTTCTTCCTTGAAAGCAGGCACGATTCCGGTATCCACATGGTTTACGGCACAGGGAACATCACATGAAAGAAGTGAAACAGGTGTTTTTACTGTTTTGACGCCCATCAGAGCAAGTGACGGGTCAGTGGTTGGCTTGTATGAGCTTTCCGCTTCTTATACCTTTTTAGACTCTTTTGGAAATACAATGGAGCAAAATATTCTTTTTACAGCATTGATTTCTCTTATTGTTGGATTGCTTCTTTTTTCTTTACATTATTTGTTTCCTATTGTCTTTTCTTTCATCCGTCTTGGCGGCAAAAGGAGGGGTGTGTAAATGGTGCAGAGAATTTTATCAAAACTACTGGAAAAGCCCGGAAAGAAAAATGGCTTATCACTTTCTCTTGGATATTGCTTTACTGTGATTCTGATTGTTCTTTTGGTGGTGTCATCAAGTCTTTCTTCTTCCTATCTTTCCGTATTAAAGCAGGATAAGGCGGATTGTATTCGTTCTTTTTCCGCGCTTTCCGCGACTGCTCTTTCCGGTAAGCCGGTGCAGGAGGGCATGGTATTTCCTTTGCCGGTTCTTGAATATAAGGTGAATGCCTATACCAAGGCAGGGAATTCCTTTTTGAATGTGTATTCCTCTTATTTGGATAGATCGTCAGGGGATACGCAAGCAATTACACTTGAGGTACAAGGGACGGACGAGGATTATCGCGGTGCGTTTGATCAGCAAAAGATTGTCATTTCCAGAAGAACAGAAAATAAGATTTCTTATATCACCGCGGTTGCGCCTATTGTAAATGCGGATGGGACGACAGCAGGTATTGTAGAGGTTTTGATGGAGGAGGCTTCGTTTGTATCAACCAGTAACGGCATTTCTCTATCATGGCTTTTTACAGTGTTTTCTATTGCCGCGGCATTAACCATTATTTTTTATCAGATAAGAAAGCTCTTGGATACTGTTCTTGAAAAACCGGATGCTATGCTTCCGAAGATTATCCGTTACGGCATTGGCGGTTGTCAGTCTATTGCTTTTTTCTCCGCGATTGCCTGCTCACTGCCGGCGCTTGTCATAGGGGAGAATATCAGATCCTTGGCAATGTCCTCAGGCATCAAGGACGAGATGCGTCTAACGCTGCTTTTACTTCTGGCAGGAGCATTTTTCGCAGTTGGCTTTTTCTCGTTAAGCAATTTGAAATCATATCTTGCAAGACTGTTTACCACAAGAATGGCACTTTTGGTTTCTGTGGTTGCTTCTATTTTACTGTTTTTGATTTCCGGGATTTTCCCTTATTTACCGGTATATTTTCTTTCTATGTTTCCGATGGGATTTTTTCTTGGCATGGTCTTTTATTTCCAAAGAGAATACAGATTATATGCCAGCCGGTTGGGGTATGCGGAATTTAGCGAGAGAAAAATTCATATGACGCAGTATATTGGCTTTCTTTTAGGGGCATCTGTGGGCGCTGTATTTGCGGGGGTAGTGTATGAACGGTTCGGGTGGTATGCGATAGCGATTTTAAGTGGTGCGTTACTGCTATTAGTTCTTTTTCAAGCACTGTTTTTTGTTCAGCATTGTCCGCCTTCCAATGCACCTCGGCTTTATATTCCGACATTTTTGTATGCGCTCTCTAACAGCCGTTCCGGAACGTTTCTATTGAGTGCGATTATGCCCTTAGGTATAAATCTTGCTTTCTTTATGGTCTTTATTCCGCACTTTTTACAAACGCTTTCGTATTCTTTGGCAACGGTAGCCTTTTACTATATTTTGTTTTTCATTATGGGCGCGGGTGTTGTGAAATTTGTTATGCACTTTTTTTCGATGCGTCTTTCGACCAATGCGAGAGTGTTTGTATCTGCGGTATTCCAAATTCTCGGATATGTACTGTTGGCGTTTTTCCCGACAGCAAAGGTTCTTGTTGTTACGGTCTGTTTATTAGGCATTTCTTCGGGCTTCCATGAATTTAGATATCTGCCGTATTATACGAAGCTTATTCAAGAGGACAAAAGACAATTGGCAAAGCGCATTTTGGAAGCGGTTTTTGCGTTAGGCGTAATCATCGGGACGATTCTCAGTAATGTTATCTTTTTCGTTCGTTTTTCGGAGATACACGCGGAGAACTTTAGAATCGGATTATTGATTTTTACCTTTATAATGGCTTTTTTACTTTTAGCTTATCCCTTAATGCTTCTTTTTGCGGGCGGATCGGGAACCCCGAGAAAAGGAGGTAGTAACTGATGGCTATGTGGAATAGACCTCTAAACAGAGATAATTTTGATGATTTTTATCGATTGTTGTCACCACCTGCGTACCGGTCAACCTATAAGCTTTTGGGTGATTCAACGCGAACCGAAAAAGTTCTCGTGGATTCCTTTGTCACGGTGTATCAAAAAAGAAAAGAAATAGAACCGGAGGAACTTTCCTTTGCTTTCGGGAGTCTTTTGCAGGACAAAATTGAACAGCAGATAGAGATTTTTTCTGTTCGGGAGACCGCCGCGACGTCTAATAGGACGTTGGATGAATTCACACAAAGCAGTATGCTTTTGGAGATTCATAAGCAAATGGATTCTGTTGTAAATCGGCTTCTGGAAATGGTGGTGGGTGGCTTTTCCTCTTCCAATAAATCAAAAAATTCTGTAAGCGGTTTATTCTCAAGTTCAGGACTTAGCTTACTTAATATAATTCAGTTTATAATATTGGCTTTGGTGATTTTTGCCGTGACAACTTTTGGAATCGCAAGGTTTGTGAATAATACGAAAAATATTCCTCCCTCTGTAGTAGGCGGATCATTTTCTGTTGCGGATGTTATCGTGGAGGCACTTCCTTATTATCCGGTGATAAGGGATGTGCCAATCAATGACGTATCTCCGGAAGCGCAAAATCCGGTTGAGAATGATGAGGAAGGAACAACACCTTCTGATGATGTTGCCGGTACTGATGAATCATCTCAAGGAGAAGAATCTGAACCGGAGGGGACACAGGCTCCTTCTGCATAAATAAAATATCAAGATTAAAAAGAATCAATGGATGGAAGCTGTATGGTAAAAACTGCACCTTTCCCATTGATTTTGTTTTCTGCACAAATGCTTCCTGCGTGGTCGGTAAGGATGGCCTTGGAAAGAGCAAGTCCGATACCGTGTTTTCCTCCGTCTCCCTTTGTGAATCGTTCAAAAATATAGGGAAGAAGCTCTTCGTCGATACCGTTTCCGTCGTCCTTGATTCGGACAAGAATGCTTTTTTCGTCTTTTACCATTTCTACACAAATATTTTCCGCCGCGTACCGAACGCAATTTGACAGAACATTTTGAAAAACTCGAAAAAGGTCATTTTCGCTTGCCATGACATTGTGTTCATTTTCAGGAAAGGAAATAAGAATTTTTTTATTTTCGTGAATAGCATAACCCTGTAGCTTTTCAATAACAGAGGACAAAAGCTCACGTAAATCTACAGGGCTCTTCGGAATGGTATATTTTCCGGCAATAACAGAATCCATTCTTGAAATGGAAAGAAGATTTTCCACCATTTCTGAAAGGCGGGTCGATTCAGCTATGATGACATCACTTGCCACCTTTGGATCATCAAAAACATCGTACTTAATTCCCTCTGCATAGCCTTGGATAGACATAAGCGGTGTTCGCAGCTCGTGAGAGGCATTTTGGAAAAATGTTTGTCTTTCCAGATTTGCCTGCTCAATTTTGAGTGCCATGGTATTCATATCAGAGGCGAGCTTGTCCATTTCCTTATCCCTGAAATCGAAATGCGAAGGGGTGAAAATGCCTTTTCCGATTCGATCCGCAAAGGCAGCGAGACGTTTTATCGAAAGAATAATACTATGGGAAATGATACTTGTGCTTACCAATGCCAAAAGCAAGGTCCCGACCATAATAACAAGTAGGAAAACATTGATGGTCGTGAAGAATTCATCATATTTCGACACATCGTAGGATATGAAAAGATAAAAGGAACGGCTATTGGAGACAAAGGTGACCGGAGAAACATATACATTTTCCGATTCTATATAGTAGAAAGGATTTTCACCGCTTAAAATAATTTCAGGGTGATTCTGAATATAGGATATAGTAGCCTCCGCCTTTTGGATTTCACTCTTTGAAAGAAACATCCGGCTTTCCAAGTCATCTATCGGCCATACGATTTTATGCTCCTCTGTAGTAAGGATCAGATTCACAGCTGTATCGGTTCTGCTTCTTAAAACATCTATCATAATTTCCTCAAAAATAACATTCTGAGAGGAGCGGTTTTCAAAAATCGTAACGGCATTTCTGTACCGGTTTGCGGCACCGTCAATAGCGCTTCTGGTTCGGATGAGTCCCTGCTTGGCGGTGTCCTCAAGATACATTCCTGTGAGAATGTGAAAGGAAGCTAAAATAATGGAAAAGCTAACCAAAAAAGTCAAAGAAAACGCGATAAAAATGCGTATCCGCAAGCTGATTTTCCTTTTATGTCGTTTATTCATCCTTCATTGCCCTTTTCTAATTCCTTTGCCTGCAAGCGAAAGCCATATCCCCATACGGTTTTTACGATCACATTGGTTTCAGAAAGCTTCTTTCGAAGCCGTTTTACCGTATCATCCGCAACACGTGTCTCGACCTCGGTTTCATAACCCCATATACGGTCTAAAAGCTCCGCTCGGGATATGGCACGGTCCTGATTTAATATCAAATAGGTAAGAAGAGACAGCTCGTTTGGGGTAAGAAGTAAATCAATCCCATTACAAAGAGCGGTCTTTGTTTTTGGAATCAATTGAATATCCTCAAAATGAAGTGTGTCGGAAGAGGACGCGTTTGTTTCTTTTCCGGCCTCCTGACGGCGAAAAATAGCCTTCACTTTAGTGATGAGTTTGATAGGGCTAAAGGGCTTCGTGAAATAATCGTCGCTACCTAAGGATAGTCCGGTGATATAATCGGTATCACTGTCTCTTGCGGTCAGCATGATAATCGGAACATCACTGATTTTCCGAATATCACTGCAAATGAAAAATCCATCTCTTCCGGGCATCATGACGTCTAATATGATTAAATCACAAGGATTTGTGGAAAAGAATCGCAGCAAAGCTTCCCCGTCGGAAAAGGCGACAACATCATAATTTTCCCTTTCCAAAAAAGTTTGAACCAGATTTCTTATATTTACTTCGTCATCTGCAATATAAATTCTCTTTTTCATTTCCTAAGTATCCCTTCAATGCGTTTTTAGCATATTCTTATTTTACAATGGCTTTTTCCATAAAAAGGCGGAAAAATGCGTGAATTTACTGTTTGGTTTTTACAAAAATATGAGCAAAATGAAAATATGAGGATTTCATCTTTGTTTTCACGTACAATTAGTATATTATGATTTGAGAAAAAAATATATGCTGTTCTTGGAGGTTCTTATGCCTACTATTTTGGTTGCAGGTGGCGCCGGTTATATTGGAAGTCATACCTGTATTTCACTTTTAGAAGCCGGCTATTCTGTCGTTGTTGTAGATGATTTTTCTAATAGCCGATATGAAGTGATATCCCGTATTGAAAAAATTTCCGGAAAGAAAATAAAGTTCTATGAGGGGGATGTCACAAAGGAAAGTGATATTGCGCCTATATTTGAAGAAAATAAAATAGATTGTGTGATTCATTTTGCCGGTAAAAAAGCAGTTGGCGAATCTGTTCAAATACCTCTTTCTTATTATGAAGCGAATCTTATGGCAACCCTTACACTTTGTAAGGTGATGAAAAGCTTTCAAGTGAAAAGACTTGTATTTAGTTCTTCTGCGACTGTGTACGGAAATTCAGAGGACTTGCCTTATAAGGAATCAGCTTCTTTGGGTACTTGCTCCAATCCTTACGGTTGGACAAAATGGATGAATGAGCAAATTCTGAGAGATTTTTCGGTAGCAGAGAAGGATTGGTGTATTCATCTTCTTCGGTATTTTAATCCTGTCGGTGCGCATCAAAGCGGAAGCATTGGTGAAGATCCGTCGGGTATCCCCAATAATCTTACCCCGTACATTACACAGGTTGCGGTTGGTAAATTAGAGAAGCTTCCCCTTTATGGAACGGACTATCCGACAAAGGATGGTACTTGTATAAGAGATTATATCCATGTGATGGATTTGGCGGAGGGACACGTGGCTTCTGTCCGCGCTTGCTTGGGAAATACGGGCGTGGAAGCCATTAATTTGGGAACCGGCATCGGCTATTCTGTCTATGAAGTGCTGCACGCTTTTGAAAAAGCAGTCGGGAAGGAAATTCCGTATGAAATGAGGGAGCGCCGTCCGGGAGATTTGCCGGTTTCCTTTGCCGCTACAGAAAAAGCAAAAAAATTACTGGGGTGGCAGGCAACCCGTTCCTTAGAGGAGATGGCGGCTGACGCTTGGAATTGGCAGAAAAACAATCCGCAGGGTTATAACAAATAAAAGGAAGAGCAGGAAAAAAACGCATGAGTACTTCAAAAGGAAAGAAGCCCTCGCAGAATCAAAAAAAGCAAGTTGCGAAAGCTTCTTCCCCAAACCCGACTCGTCGTGTAAATACGTCGTCTCCTAAAAAAGACGACGATTCTTTGTCTCGAAAAAAGTCAAAAAGTTCTCAAATGAAAACGCGTATCCGACAGTTGGAAGCGAAAAAGAAAAGAAAGAAACGCGTTAAGAGAGCGATTTTGATTGTCATAACCACACTTGTTGCCATCGCCATTATTTTGGTTCTGGGTGTTTATTTTGGCGGCAAATATTTAATTGGTAGAGTACAGACACAAGTAGATACCTCAGATGCCTCTATGATTGACGAATTTGGAAGCAAGGTTTTGATTGATAGTGTTGCTTCAGATAAAAGTGACCAATTTCTATCGGAGGAGGGTATTCGAAATATTCTTCTTATTGGTATTGACAGCAGAAATGAAGACTATGCGGAAAACGGAGAGGGAAGCCTTGCGGATATCATCATGATTTTAACCATAGATGAGAAGGAAAAGGTCTTAAAGCTCTCTTCTATTCAAAGAGACGCGTATGCGTATGTGCCCGGTCATTCCGAGCCTATGAAAATCAATGCGGCAATGTCGTATGGAGGAGCCACGCTTTTACTGCGAACGGTTGAGGAGCATCTTCGAATTGATTTAGAAAATTATGCCTATGTGGATATTAGCCATATGGAGCGTATTATTGATATGGTAGGTGGTGTCGTTGTTCCATTAACAGACGAGGAGCGTTCCGCTGAGGGTGGACTGAATTCGCTGATTCGAGAGCAAAATGTCCTTTTTGGTTCTCCTTCAGAGTACAATTTTGTTTATGAAACAGGGGATGTTTGGTTAAATGGACGCCAAGCAGTAGCCTACGCGCGTATTCGGCATATCGGAAATGGGAACTACACAAGATCACAGCGACAAATTATCGTTCTCGAGAGTATGCTGAAAAATTATATGAATGTGAGTCTTCCTGATAAAATAGGTATTATTAGTGATATTCTTTCAGAGGTCGTAACGAATTTGCAAGGCGAAGAGATAGAACAGTATGTCATGCAGTTTTTGCCCTCTATCATGTCCTTACAAATTGAAAATATGCAAATTCCTCCGGAAGGATATTATCATTCCGATACATACTATGATGTAATCAAACGAGGGGAATGGAGTATACGTCCGAATTGGAATGCGGTGATTCCAGTGGTACAAGAATATATTTTCGGTGTGACGGAAGAATTTGAGCCTGTTTTGGAAATCCCAAAAGAACCATCAGTATCAGAAATAGAGGAAAATAAGGAATAAATGCTTCATGGGATTTTTTTCTCGTGTTACTTGTTTTTCGGTATCACATTCGCTTCCTGCGAAGGCGGTTCCCTCAAAGCTTTTCGCTTCAAAAAATGATAAGCGGTTCTCTTGATTGAAAAAAGGACGCTTTTCATAGAAATTTGTACCATCACACACCAGTGAGATGGAGAAAAATATGTTTTTGACTTTTTTTGACTTTTCGACCTATTTGTATTGACAGGGCTATAAAAAAGAATTATATTATTCATTGTTGGCACTCGTTGTGTATGAGTGCTAAATTATTTATTAAAAGACAAAGGGAGGTTTTCATATGACGATTAAACCACTGGGTGACAGAGTTGTTATCAAAATGGTAGAGGCGGTTGAGACCACAAAAAGCGGTATTGTTTTACCGGGAAGTGCAAAAGAAAAACCACAGGTTGCAGAGATTGTAGCTGTTGGACCGGGTGGCGTGATTGAAGGAAAAGAAATCACAATGCAGGTTTCTGTCGGCGAGAAGGTTTTGATTAACAAATATGCCGGAACAGAAGTGAAAATCGACGATGTAGAATATACCATTTTGCGTCAAAGTGATATCTTAGCAGTTGTAGTGTAATCAAAAGGAGGATCAATTTAGATGGCAAAGGAACTAAAATATTCAGAGGACGCACGCCGCGCACTTGAAATTGGCGTGAATAAGGTTGCAGATACGGTTCGTATTACACTCGGCCCAAAGGGAAGAAATGTAGTATTGGACAAAAAATATGGCGCACCGCTTATCACGAATGATGGTGTGACGATTGCAAAAGAAATCGAACTGGAGGATCGTTTCGAAAATGCAGGTGCTCAGCTTGTAAAAGAAGTTGCCTCCAAAACTAATGATGTTGCCGGTGATGGAACCACAACAGCCACTCTTTTGGCACAAGCGATTATCCGTGAGGGTATGAAGAACCTGGCAGCAGGTGCGAATCCGGTAGATTTGAGAAAAGGTATTTCTCTTGCGGTAGAAGCCGCTGTAAAGGGTATTTCCCGTGTTTCCAAGCCGGTAAACGGCAGCAAGGACATTGCTCGTGTTGCGGCGGTATCTGCCGGAGATGATTATGTCGGTGAGTTGATTTCAACCGCTATGGACAAGGTCTCTGCAGACGGTGTAATCACCGTTGAAGAAGGAAAAACCATGGATACAGATGTTGAGGTGGTTGAGGGTATGCAGTTCGACCGTGGATATGTATCTCCTTATCTTTGCACCGATATGGATAAGATGGAAGCTGTCTTGGAAGACCCATATATTTTGATTACAGATAAGAAGATTTCCAGTATCCAGGATGTTCTTCCTGTGTTGGANCAGATTGTTCAAAAGGGTAAAAAGCTTCTCATTATTGCAGAGGATATTGAAGGGGAAGCTCTTGCCACACTTATTATGAATAAGCTTAGAGGAACTTTCGGTTGTGTAGCGGTAAAGGCACCGGGCTTCGGTGACAGAAGAAAAGCTATGCTTGAGGATATCGCGATTCTTACCGGTGGACAGGTAATCACGGATGATTTGGGTCTCGACCTAAAAGAAACCACGATTGAGCAGCTCGGAACAGCACGTCAGGTTAAGGTTCAAAAGGAAAATACTATTATCGTTGATGGAGCAGGTGCCGCAGCAGATATTNCCGCTCGTGTATCGCAGATTCGTTCACAGATTGAAGAGACTACTTCTGATTTTGATAAAGAAAAGCTTCAAGAGCGTTTGGCAAAGCTTTCCGGCGGTGTCGCGGTTATTCGTGTAGGTTCTGCCACAGAAACAGAAATGAAAGAGAAGAAGCTTCGTATTGAGGATGCTTTGGCAGCTACAAGAGCGGCTGTAGAAGAGGGTATTGTTCCCGGTGGCGGCTCTGCCTACATCAGTGCTATCAAAGATGTAGAAGCCTTGTTTGAAGGAAATAAGGGCGATGTTCTTACCGGTGTTCGTATTGTTGCTCGCGCATTGGAAGAGCCAGTACGTCAAATTTCAAAAAATGCTGGTCTTGACGGAAGTGTCATCCTTGAAAAAGTGAAAAACAGCAAAGAGGGGATGGGCTTTGACGCGTATAACGAAGTATTTGTTGATATGGTCAAGGTAGGAATTGTTGACCCGACAAAGGTAACAAGATCTGCACTCCAGAACGCAGCGTCCGTATCTGCGACACTTCTTACTACAGAAGCAGTTGTATGTGATATTCCCGAGCCGGAGCCGGCAGTACCGAACCCGGGCGCAGGAATGTATTAAGTAAAATGATTTGACGTGATTTTCACGTGGAATAAATAAAAAGCTCTATGTTGATAAATGCAGCATAGGGCTTTTTTTCAGTGTGATAAGCTGTGATACTCTTCGTCGAATTCTGTTTGGGGCTAAGGGAAATACTTTTCTATGTACACTTCATTCGAAAAATCTCCCTGATTATCTTTGCTTCTCATCAAAAAAAGAGGATTTTTGGTATACTTACTATATAAAGAAAATTTTTGAAAAGAGGATAGGGATTATGATTATAGAACCAATGGCAGGCTCCGGTTTTATGCCGATGTTCAAAAGTGACGGTTGGCTTCTTGCACGCAGTAGCTATGATAAGGGCAGAAATGACTTTTATTCATTGAAAACAATGGGACGGCATCTTGGTACGAATGAATCCTTTCTTTTACTTCGTGGCAGTGCGATTCTTCTTACTGCGGGAAAAGAGGATGAAATTGGAGCAATTACCGCAGTGAGACTGGAACCATTTACACTATACGTTGTTGAAAAGGGAGAATGGCACTGGATTACCTTTGATGAAGAAGGCTTTGCGCTTATAACCGAAAATTCCAATCCTGTCAGGGAAGAGAATGCTATGGTAGTTATGACAGAATCGAAGCTTTCGGAAGCAAATGCTATTTTGGCGGAAATGATTTCCTGAATGAAATAGCTTCAACTTTATTTAATGAATACAACAGTATAGAAAATGAGAACCGGTTTTGCGTAGTAATAAAAAGGGATGTGGACATGAAAAACATAAAGATGATAGTAATGGATTTAGATGACACCCTTTTGCGAAGAGATAAAACGATATCGACGTTTACAGAATCTGTCTTAAGACA
>JGI994J12354_10003649_pt1 | contig 14262 bp, 13 predicted proteins | sample IntmicLarv3ML3BL_FD_12354 | JGI IMG/M metagenome (IMG submission 12354)
GGTTCGGGCGGTTCGGGCTCCACGGGCGGGGGTCTCGTGCCGTCGTCCGTGATGCTCGTCACCACACCATCGTCGTCAAGCTCAATGACGCAGTACGGCGCGTACGCCCACGCGTCCGCCTCAAGGTGCTGCGGTACGTACGCCCAACCGTCACCCGCCCAGTTGTAGCCGGGGTCGTTCGTCGCGGTCTGCACGATTTTCGTTTCGATGTTAATTATCATCGTTCTCACCTCGCTGTTGCAACGCGTTTATTCGCGCGATTTCGTCGATTATGATACCTACGGGGCTGTTGATGGTCATGCCCGTTATAGGGCGCACAAACAGGCAATGAAACGGAATGAAGCATTTATACTTACCCCACGCCGCGCACGTTTGGCGCACGTTTTCGCGGATATAGTCAAATTCCCATATATACCGCTCCTTGCCCGGCGCAAGCCAGTCAAGACCACCCGCGACGAGGATTTTCCCCTCGGCGCGTGATAGCACCGCGTCCATATCGTTCCCGCCGTCCTCGCGCACGCCCATCACCATATCTACGCCCATTTCGATTAGGTCGTCGATGAATGCGTCGTCGAGCTTGCCGTCCTCATGGTAGAACACTTCCAACCCGAGGTCTTTTGCGTATCTGATAATCATTGCGTAAGCAGGCTTGATGAATTGCTCCCAAATACCGCGGCCGAACACGTAGCCGTTCCAGCTCGTCGTCATATCCTTTAGCAAAACGGCGTCGGCGACACCGAGCGTCGTGAACGTCTTAATCCGTTCGATGTAGTAGTGCAAGGCTATGTGGCGGATTAGCTCCGTCATTTCCTCAGGCTCCTCGAAAAATGCCTCGCACATAGCCTCAAAGCCCATCAGATACCGCAGCTTAACCGTGATACCGTCCGCAATCGGATGGACGATAAGCATGTCGTCGTAATTCTGTGTCACGGGGTCAAGGTATTCTTTGCGCAGAAAGTGCCTGTCGCGATATTTGCTTGAATCCGGTAGCTTGAGCTGTTCGCGCCACGCCGTCACGTCCGTGATGGGCGTAGACAGCGGCGGCATGCTGCTCGTTTTGTTGCGCAGCACGCCGAAATCGTCGTAGTATTGTTCGGTGAGCTTGCTCGGGTCTGCGTACGTGAGGATATCTAAATCCTGCTCCATCGTCGGGTCCTCCGTGACATCGCAAAGATAGAGCGTTTTCATACTCACAAAGCCCTGCGCGTTGCCGCTTTTGGCTGCGAGGTAGTTTTCTCGGTTTGTCATGATTTTTCCTCCCTATTGAATAAAGTACATTACGACGGTTGCGGCCGAGCACGCTGCTCCACCGCTTGCAGTTGCGCCTGCGGTGACGAACGTGTTGACTGTGACCGACGCACCGCAAGACTGTCCGGCATTTGCGGTCACAGGCAGCGCAGTGCCGAACACAGTGGTGCCTGCAACTGCAACTTGCATGCCGCCACTCGCAATGGCGAGGTCGGGGTTCGTCGCGGTCGCGGTTGCGGAGACAATGCTCGCCCTGCCGCTGACGCTTGTTCCACTCTTGTAGCGCGCGTTAGCCGAGCTGTTGAACAGCGATTTAGCCGTCGAATTGGCATAAATTGCCTGCATCATCGTGTTCGACGCAATCGCAGCGACAACGGCCGTTGCGTTGGTGCGCAGTGCCGTCATTGCGACCGAGGACGCGCAGAACGATGTTGCAATCGACAGGTCGCCCATAATGAGCGCACGCGAAGTTGCGTTGTTGAGCAATGTGTTCACCGTAACCGTGTCTGCAAACATCTCCGAGAACGATTTGTACGATGTTCCCGCTATTGAGTTTAGGCTGTCAAGCCCCGTGTTCGAGGCAATGGCGAGCCAGTAAATAGCGCCTGTTGTGCCGGTGCCGCTTGTGCTAACCGTAATCGTGAAACTCGATACAGATACAGCCGTAACCGCCGCCCAGTTGTCGGTGCTTGAGCCGGTGGTGCGCGCCGATGCAAAAGTCAGCATCACCGTCGGCGCGGTCGAAAACTTAAACGGGAACGAAAATGTGCCGGCACCGCTCGCCATACCCGTCTGTAGCTCTACAGGCTTAGGTTGAATGACGGCACCCGTATCGGTGCGCTTGATATAGTACATAAGCACGATGCAACCGCCGACCCCCGAACCTGCGTTTTTGCCACTATAGTACCCCTCGCCGCCGTTTGCGCCTCCGTAGTTCGCAGCACCGTAGCCCCCGCCTCCGCCACCGCCGGAACCGCCTTGGTTCGCGCCGCCTGTGTGTTGAGTGCCGTCTGCGCCCGCCGCTCCGTCTCCGCCGTAGCCGCCGCCTCCTCCGCCACCTGCGCCCGTGCTGCCTGCGTCACCGCCACGTCCGCCTTTACCTGTGCCGCGTGACGGTTCGTTTTCCTTACCTATTGTGTCGATTCCGTTTTGTCCTGCGTTGCCGGTGTAGCCGATGAGACCGCCGGGGTCAATCCCTGTGCCGTACCCACCGCTGCCGTAGTCGAGACCCTTGCCCGGCTTGCCTGCGGCACCGCAGCGACCGGAATGTCCTGTATTGTTGTAACCGCTGCCGCTGCCGCCACCGGTACCGCCATCACCGCCATCACCGCCGCACGCCGTGGCAACATACTCCTGCCACGGTCCCGACCGATAAGCAGCCTTGCCGGGACTGCCGCCCTCGGCAACGACTCCATTAAAAACGGTGTTGCCGCCTTTTTGGTGATTTGTTCCGCGTGCGCCAATGCTGTACGGCACCGTTGTGCTCGGTGCGATAGTCATCATGCCAACTACGTGCCTACCGCCTCCGCCACCGCCGGAGCCACCGGAGCCGCCGTCATACTGCTGTGCAGCGGGGTCCATAGGACCGCCATCACCACCACCGCCGACCTCGCGGTACATAACGTCGCCAACGAGACCTGCCGGCGATGTCCATTGCGTTCCCTCGGTCAGCAGCTCGACAACAAACACATTGCTTGTGTCGCGCTCCTCCTCGCGGAACCAACCGATGCACCACGCATCGACTGCCTGTGAATAGTGCAGCGGGAACACATACCCCGCCTTAATCAGCGGCATCGACGTTTGCAATACCGAATCCTCAACGAATTTTGCAGGGAGGTTGTTGAGCTGCACCGTTATCGTGCTGCTTTTCGTGATATCTACAGGACTGCACACAAGCAGACGCGTACCGTCAACGAGCGTCACATCGGGTGCTGTAACCGTAAAGCTCGGAAACTCGCCGCCGAGTGTGTAGATTTGCTCAACAACCGCGTTATCCACGTACGCCTTATTCGCGGCGTCCTCGTCTGCGAGCGGTTCCGCGGTTTGCGTGCGCCCGTCTGCGTCGCGTGCAACGAGCGTTGACGGCTGCGCCAACGGTGTCGCACCGTGTGCGTTGTCGGTAAGCTCAATGTGCGCCGTAAAGCGCGTCATATCGATATCCACATCGTAAGCCGTGAACGAATCACCGTTCCAAACGAAAACCTCGCCGGACAACTCGGAGTAGAGCAGGTCGTCCAACTCGATTTGCAACGGATTGCTTGTAGACGGAACCCATTCTTGCAGGTCGATATCCCAAACGAACGCGTCCACAGCGTCGCCGCTGTAGGTAACGCGAATCGCAAGCGACGGTGCAACCGGGAACGACGGCGGTGGTATCATCTCGCCTGTGGCAAGCACGTATTCGGGGTTCGGCCCGTCCTCGGTGTAGTCAACAAGCGCGACCGCGCCGTCAATGACAACGAAATTCTTGGATTTCACCGTTGTCGGGTCTACACCCGCGAGCGAGAGCGTCACTGCCTTTTGCGATATCGCTGCCGTGTCGCTAATGCCCGGCGTTTGCGCGAGCACGACGCTTTCTCCGCCACTGATGCCGTCGGGGATTTGGCTCATCGGGATTTTACCGTTTACAAGGTCTGCCTTGCCCTCCAAATCCTCCTTGGTGACCGCAATGCCCGACGGAATTTCCGCAGTCACATTCGCCGCGGCTCCGATTACGGTCACAATGTCGATTGATTTTTCCACGACCGACGCGCCGCCGCTTGACGGAATCCATTCTGCAAGCTCCCCTGCGTTGCCATAGCAGTACAATATTTCGCCGATGTCTGCGTCCGTCGCGTATAGTCCGAGTTCGCGGTAGAAAAAGCCCTCGCCCAGTCCGTCGTTGCTGAACGAGCCGCCGACTGTTACGTCGCCTGCGTCGTTGACGCGCAACCGCGAGATGCTGATATCTGCGACGGGGTGAACCACGTTGCCGATTGTCCGTGTGGTTTCGTCGGGTGGCAAGAAACCATCTCCCATCACGATGCGCGTGAAATAGATTGCCGCGCCGGTCTGCGCTTTCGCAAGCAGCAAACGCCCTGCATCGGTTATGTCTTGGTTTATGAACATGCTCACGCAATCACCTCCTGTAAATCATCAATGGAACCCATTGTGTGTATCTCGTGTGTGGTGTCGTGGTACGCTGCGCCTGTGTAAAGATAGAGCGTGGCCGTCAGCACGATTAGAATATCCTCAAGCCACGAACTTTGACGCTTGACGATGTTAAGTAGCCGCAGAAATTCGGACAATCGCTCGTTCGTCACCTGCGGATTGCTACTTATGACCTTGAAATGGTGCGGCTCGCCGCCGTACTCAAACCATTCCATAACACGCCCCTCGCCGAAATACTCGCTGATGACGCGCTCAACCGCCCATTTCGTGCCGAGCAACCGATGCACGGCTTTGCTGTCGCTGATTAACTGCCGCTTGACCTCAACCGGCAAATCGTAATTGTACCAATCCACCTTGAAATCGTGCGCAAGCACGTCGAGAAGTTCCTCGGGCAATTCCGAGAGACGACTGTAAAGCCGCACACTGTCCGCGCCCTGTACGAGCTCGGCAAATTCCGCAGCAGACGCGTCCGCGAGTGCCATCACTTTGTCGTCGGAATGAAAAACCGCCGGAAGAACACGCATAAGGTTTTCGGCAGTGATACCGTTATTCATCTTCATACCCTCCGCTCAACACAGTTCGACTGCCGATTTTCGCAAGCTGCGGAACGCTGTCCTCCGGCTCAACGAAAATCGCGCCGTCACGCAGCCGCAAAAATGACGGCGAGCGTATCTCGACGCGCTTGATTCCCGTCTGCATCAGCAGCCCGTGCAAATACGACGGGTTAATATCGCGCCCGAGCTTTGCGCTTTGCCACGCGGTGTAAGCCTCAACTGCAGCATCGACCGCGCATTCAATGTCCGCAGCCTGTTTGTCGGCGTTTTGCGCGATGTAATACGTTAGGTCGACGTCATACTCTACCGCGTTCACATCGCCGACCTGTACGAGTTCGGTCAGCGGCCGCACCTTGCTGTCGTTGCATGCCGCAAGGACAGCGTTCTTCGTCTCCTCGTTAGCCATCTCGCCGCCTTTCATCAGCACGTACAGCGCAACAACGCCGGGCGACGGAGAATTGACAATCACGTCGGCGATTTCAAGCGAGGTACGCTGCGCGTGGTAGACGTAACTCCCCGACGGTCCTGCGGTGCTGTACGCGTCCTCGCTGTCACGCATCAGCGCGTAGTATTCCGCGTCCGTCGCCGCGTCTGCGCCGCCGCCGCTCTCCGTTACGTTCTCGCAACGCTCAAAATACGGAAAGACGTCGACCGCCGCGCTAATTTGCCCTGCTGCGTAGCCATTGCCCAGTGTACCCGCCGTTTTGCAACGCACGTGCACATCCACGCTCGCCTCGCCAATCGGCACATACACATCGGCTGTTGTCTCCCACACGAGCCACGCTCTTCCGATCTGTAACGCGCGTGCCGGCGGGTATCAGTACCGCAGTCGCTTGCGGCTCCGATATGTAAAACCGCTCTGTGCAGGTCGCCGACGCAGCCGTCGGTCGCGTTTTCAAGTAAAACAATTCGCCGAGCGCGTCGAGGTTTTCGCCCTCGGCTCCGCTCGGTATGTTTTGGTTGCCTGTGTAATTGATAATAACTCGCTCCTGCATTATGAGGTTCGCCGTCCAGTGTATGAACAGGCTCTCGGGGCTTGCGGGGCGCACCGTCACGTCCATTACGGCCTCGTATGCTGCGGTGAGCTTCGCCAGTATCTCTGCCGTTTCCGTGCTCACAAATTGATGTTCTCTTTTAGACATTCAAAACCTCCACTTCTACTATAGGCACCAAACGTCCGACGGCGTTTTCGTCCGTCTCAAACGATATGCCTACCACCTCTGCGCGCGGCTCAAACTCGTGTATCGCCTCCGTTATCGCAGAAACCAACAATGTGCGCGCGACAGGCATCGGTTTATCTACAAAATCCATTGACAGACCAAACTCGCGGTACAGCGGCACCGAGCCTTTCGGCGTCGCGAGTATGATTGCCACGTTTTGCAATACAGACGTGACCGCATTTCGGTCGCTTAGCTTTATTGCGGGTTTTCCCGCTCTCACTGTGTAGCTCATGCGTCCTCCTTACAACCGTATGTATTCCACGAGATTCACCGACACGCTCGCCGCGTTTAGGTGCCCGTCCGCATCGTATGTCTGCATATCCGTCTTGTGGTCTTTGATTAACCACCGATATTTTCCGTAGCCCTTTTCGCCGATTACGAGCGACAACGATACGCCGTTGCGCTCAGCGTTCCAGATTTTGACGATTTCAGCCATAACATCAACGCCGAGGTTTTCGGCCAAGAACATCGTAAAGCTAATCGTGTCCGGATTGCGCCCCGTAAACTCCGTGAGCGCGTTTTTCAGATGCCGCTCGTGCGTGCTTATGCGCACCGAGCCGCTCCACTTCATTTTGTCAAAGGTCGCTACCGTTTCCGACGAGACCAAGAAAACAATATCGCCCAAAGCTCCGACAATCATTTTATCGCCCCCAATACAAACCCGTCGCCATCGGGAATCGGTATGAATACACAAAGCACGGTGTCGTTGACGCGTGGGAACCACGCGCCCGCGGACGGCAAGCCGTGCGAATGACTTGCAAACGCTTCCTCGTGTACGCCGCCCGCCTGCGGATTTGTCTGCGGCGGCATTGCCGACGGTGCGCTAACCACGAACAGCCAGTTAGAGACCATTCCGTCGAAAATCACGCGCACACATCGCTTTGTCGCGTCCGTCACGCTTACCGTTCCGACGCGTACAACATCTACAAAGTCCATCAATATCCCTCCAGTATGTGCCTAATGTTAATTTGCGTCGTGTAGCCGGAGTTGCCGACGCTGTGCTGCGCTCGCTGCACGATGTACTTGCCGTCAAAAAGCCCCCACCCCGCAAGCTCAATCGTCACGCCCGCAACGAGCGACGGCGAGCCGACGAGCGTAAAGCTGCCCGATTTCTCGTACTTGTTGTGCAATCGCAGCCGCTTCAGCGCAAGTTCCTTCGCCTCGGTCGCGCCGCTCACCTTTGCGTAGACTTCGAGCCGTTGGTTGTTTTGCGCGTCGTCGTCGTAATCCTCGGCGTAAACAATACCCTCAATTATTCCTCCGCTCGCAGGGTCGGTGTAGCTCACGCGGCAAGAGGCGTACTGCACATTCGCCTGTCCTGTGGAAAACTTGTATTTTGAGTAGTTTTCCTCGCCGTATTTGATGGTCATTATCGGCGGCTTTGCCTCGTATGTCGCTTGGTCGAACAGCACGAGCGTGTTGTCCGTTGCCTTTAGCGATATTCCCGCGTCCTTGCACAGCTTGGCGAGGAACGCGATATCGCTCTGCCGTGACTGCTCGGCGCGCTTATACGACGGATTAGCGGAGGATTCGTACATGCATTTCATTCCGTTGCTCGCCGCAATCTCACTCGCTATCGCAAACAGCGTGTACTTTTCCCACGCCTTGCTTTTCTTCGTTTGTCGCACCTGCGAACCAAACGGCAGCGCGACTCCCTTAATCGTCAATAGCGACGGAGGCCCCGAAATGTTGATGGTATCAAGCGCAAATTCACCGCAGTCGAGCTTAACGTCCGCGCCGCTATCCCACCACCAGTTTTCAGCCTTGATTGCGACGCGGATTTTCGTGCCTTTCGTCGCGGCGTCGCCCTGCACCATCTTGTTCAGCCAATTCAGCCGCCACGTGCCCCGCCTGTCCTCAAGCTGTAGCTGAATATCATCGGATTCGTCCTCGGCGTTGTCCGTGTACGACATAGACAGGAAATATTCGCTCACATCGTCGGTCACGTCAACGCCGCCGATTGAGATTTCTACCGCGCTACGGCGAGCGTGATTAGGGTCACTCATGCTCGCTCACCTGCTTCCACGGCGGCATTCCGCCAGGCGGGGGAGTGGGAACATCGGGGATTGTCAGCTCCACGCCTGCGGGAAAAATAAAGGTGTTGCAGCGCGCCATATTAGCCGTTATCAGCTTGTCGGTGTGGCTAGTGCTCCCCATCTCTTGGTGGGCTATAACGTCCCACATATCGCCCTGTACGGTCACATATGTTTTACTCATGCGTAAGCCCTCCGTTCCGCGTCGTCGTTTTCATCCGCGAGAATATCAAGTATCATTTCACGCAAATTCTCGTTCTGTGCATCGAGCACGCCGCGAATACCCGCCTCGTCACCACCCGTGATGTTGTATACGGGCGACAGCGATATGCTCATGCTGCGTCCGCCACCGCCGACCGCCTCAACAATGCGCTGCGTGTCAGCGTGAGGAAATACAGTGCTGCCGGGGTACCCAACGACGAGCTCGGGGCCTCGCTCTCCCGCCATAAACGCGTACGGCGTATTACTGCCGCCCTCGGCAAAGCCGGGAAACATGAGCGCGTTCGTCGGAATGTTCACGTCGCTGCCCGCGCCGCGCATAGCGTCAAACGGCAGACCCAAGCTCGCGTCCATTGCCTTTGTTGCCGCGTTCGCGATTCGCAGATACGCCGCCTGCACTGCGGGTGTCATATCCTCCGCCGCGTCGATAAAGCCCTGTATCGTGTTCCGACCGCTCTCAACTGCCTTGTCGTTCAAATCCATATCCGCGACAGCGGTCTCAATGTCGGATTGCAGCAGCGTCAAAGCATTCGCATAGTCTGAGTTCAGCAGTGCAAGGCTGTCGGAAACGCTTCCTTGGCTCTCACTAAGCGCCTTGTAATCCGCAACGAGCTTGCGCAGCTCCTCGTCCGTTTTTGCCGCAGCGATACCCGCGATTGCGTTCACACTCGCCTCGGAGCCGTCAGCGAACGACGACAGAAGCTCCTGTAAGCCCTCAATATCTCCCGTTTTGCCTATGAGTTTTTCAAGGTTTTCGTCGTAGCTGTCCCAGTATTCGCGCTGCGCCTGCATCTTGTCGCTTATCGTACCTGCGCTCACTGCGACGACCTTAGCCGCGTCGTCCCACAAGGTGTACTGCCCCGTAACGCTCTTGTACGCTGCGTCGTACGCTTCGTTGTAGCTCTCGGCGAGTGCTTGCAAGGACGTTGTGGCGGTCGCCATCGCCGCGTCCATCTCGCCGGTCAGTGCGACAGCGGCGGCTTGCGTCTCGACATAGATGCCGATTTCCGATTCGAGCGCAGCGAGGGATTCGGCGTTTATCTCAAGCGCAGCCGTTACTTCCGCGAAGTCCTCCTCTGCTGCTTTTGTAGCTTTTTGCGCAGCTTTCCACGCGGCGTACTCATCGGAAAATGCAGTATGTGTCCCCGACATATATGCCGCTCGCGCGGCCTCCTCCGCAGCCTTTTGCGATTCTACTAAAGCTGCGTACTTGTCTCTATCCGCTTCTAACTGCGCTTGAGCGGCAATGTCCGATGCGTACTGAGCCTGTCTTGCAACGAAGATGTCGATTTTTGCCTTTTCCGTGGCTTGTTTGCGGAGGTTTTCGACGTATCTGTCGCCACCTGCAATAAGGTCGTCATACTTCAATTCGTACTCTGGGAATTGTTCGTTGAGTGCTGCAATAATGGCTTGGACTTTACCTTGGTTCTCTGCAACGCTTTCACTTGACGAGGATAATCCATCAAGTGCGTTTATCAAAGCGACGGCTTTCTGCGCTTCTTCTTCAAGCCCATTAACCGCCGATTTGTGTGAGTTGTGCTGCTCGTAGTACGACGACATCAACGCTTCGTGCGACGAGTGCAATTCTTCGACGGTCTGTTTGTTGGCTTCGTACGATGCAGTTAGCGCGTCAATGTCGCGTTTCAGCAATTGTGCTTCTATTGATGTAGCGTTTCCCGCATCAACCAGTTTTTCATACTCGGCATTTAGGTTTTCAAGTTCCTTGTACTGCTCGCGTGATGCTGCTGTCAAGGTTTCAAATTCGCTCGCCAAATGGTCTTCCGCTCTTGCCGCACCTACAGCGAGGGTCGTTATTACTGCAAGCGCTCCCACGGCAAGCCCAATCGGTCCGAGCGCGAGGTTGATGGCTCCGCCCATTGCAAGAGACGCCGCTGCCGCTATTTTGGTTACGGCGGTGTATGCCGTTAGCCCCAATGTCGCAGCACCCAACACACCGACGAACGCCGTCATGCCACGCACCGCCGCAGGGTTGTCCGCTGCGAATTTCGCGAGCGCGTCAAAGACCTTTCGCTGTAAACTATACGCATCACTAAGCACCGGCGCGTAAGCGTCTCCGATTGCGACTTTCAAATTCATGTACGCGTTCGCCGCCATCTTCGCTTGGCTCTCGCGCGTCGCGTAACGCTTTTCTGCCTCGGCTTGCAGCGCGATATCCTCAGCCCACGCCGTATTTGCCATTTCCACCGAGCGCGTAAGCAAGCCGTTGGAGTTTGCAAGTCTTGAAATCGCATCGACTTGGCGCGATTCCTTGATTCCGAGCTCGTCGAGCGTTGCAATCATCGAGCCGCCCTGCGCTTCCACCGCGCCGAGACCGTCAATAAATGAGGACAGCGTTCCGAGCGCGTCGTCGCCCCAAGCGCGCTTAAATTCGTCTGCGGACATACCGGCAACGCTCGCAAAGCCCGTCAGAGCCTCCGAATTCGTCGCGACCATTGTCTCAAATTCGCGCATCAGCTTAGATGCCGAGGTGCCGCCCGCCTGTGCCTCAATGCCGAGAGCCGACAGCGTCGCGGAGAGCCCCATAATTTCGGCCTGCGTTAAGCCCACAAGGTCACCCGCAGCCGCGATATTCATGCTCATGCTGACAATATCGCGCTCCGTAGTGGCTACATTGTTGCCGAGCGCAACGACCGTTGAGCCGGCGCGGCTGTAATCCTCAGCCGCCATTTTCGTTATATTCGCGAATTTCGCGAGCGACGTCGCGGCCTCCTCCGAGGTGAGGTTCGTCGCGATGCCGAGATTAGTCATAACCATAGTGAAATCGACGATATCGCCATTCGCAATACCGAGTTGCCCCGCAGCCTCGGCTACAGCCGCGAGCTCAATTGCCGTTGCGGGTATCTCTTGCGATGAAATGCGCTGAAACTCGCGACCCATCGCCGCAAGCTCCGCCTCGGTCATATCCGTCGTTTTTGCAACGCCTGTCATTGCGCTCTCGTAGTCCTTTGAGGCTTTGTCAGCTTCTTTGGCAAAATCCGCCATCTTGTCGAGGATTTTCTGCACTCCCGCAGCCGCGATAACAGATTCCAACGCTCCCGCCGTGCCCTCTGCTTTGGCGTTAGCCTTGTCGGCAACCTCGCCCTGCGCAGCTTTTACCTTGTCGAGTTCGTTCGCAAGCCGCTCCTGCTCTTTCGCAAAATCCTTTGTGTCAACCCCTGCATCTTCAAGGCTCTTTTGCAGAGCCTCAAGCCGTTCCTGTTGATTTTTCAGTGACGTACTCGTGCGGTCGATTTGCAGTTGTTTTGTCACTTCTGCATTTGTAAGTGCGGAGGAATATCCCTCCATCTCCTCTATCTCACGCTGAATATTCTCTTGCTGCTTTTGGTAGGCTTCGAGTGCTTTCTTAGTGGCGTCAATCGCAGCCTGCTGCTTGGTGTACGCGGAGATATCGGACTGCGCCTTATTCAGCGCGGCGACCTCTTTCTGCATTGCCGCCAACTGGCTCTGCGCAGACTTGAACGTCTTGCCGTACTCGGGACTTTCTTTTGCGCCGAGTACGAAATCCATACTGTATTCTTTCTGTGCCATAATTCGCAGTCCTTTCGTCCTTACTTTGCTTTGGATTTGCTCTTAGCTCGCTTGTTTGCCTCGGCAACGAGCTTGTTGCTCTCCGCAATCCACGGCGCGAGGTCACGCAACGGCAGTGACAGCCAAAACGGAACGGGCGTGTTGTTCGTCTGCGCCAACAATAGGCATTGACGACGCAACCACGCCCCTCCGTCTGTGACTTTCACGCCTATTTGAGTAAAAAACTCTGTGCCGCCCCCGTGATTTTGTTAAAATCGCGTAGCGGCATCGTGTCGAACGCGTCTGAACCGAGCTTGACCGTGCAAGCCTTGACCGCCATGCGCACTTGGTACTCTACCGAGAACGCGGGCAGCGTCGTCGCCTTGCCGAGAGCCGCCATTTCCGCAGTGATTGCAAGTGCGTCACGTCCTGTGAGCTTAGCCCAGTTGAACGTCAACTCGTCGAACTTTTTGCCCATGTAATCAAGCGGCGATTTGAATGTGTGCGTGTAGCTGTCGTTGTCGGTTTCGACCTCGACGGCTACAGTCTCATCGACCTCAGTTGCGTCAATGGGCGTTGCCTTATTCGTGTTTGCCATAAACTGCTCCTTTCCCTCTCGGCTACTTACCGAGAGCCTTGCGCACCGGCTCGTTGTAGTCGATGCCGTTGATAATGTCAATGCGATTGAGTTGGTCGATTTCATCGACCTTGATGCCGTTGATGAACGTCGCCCAGTAGCGCACCGAGAAACCGATGCCTACCTCGGCGGACGCGGCGGGCGCGAGGGTACCGCCCGAAGCGGACTTCGGCACTACGACGAGCACGTGCTTGACAGAGCTCACGTTCAAGACGCCTGTGACGGGGTCCTCGTTCTGTTGCGCCGCACGCAGCTCAATGTTGTGACGGCGATGCTCGCGCAGCTTCGCCGCGCGCTCTGTGTACGTGCGGAAATTCAGCGTCAGCGACATCGCATCATAGTGCCCCGGCACGGGGACTTCGACGTCGCCGCCGATTCCTGCGCCGGACATAGAAACCACTTTAGAGTTTTTGTCCGGCATTGTCGCGTTTGCGATACCGAGAAATTCGTCAGAATCCTCGTAGACCGCAAAGTCTATTGTGCCAACATCATACATTTTTTGTACCTTCCTTTCTTAACCTCCGAACGCCGCGCTGACGTAGCTGACGTCATATTCGAGCAGGAAATCAATCTCCTGCGCGGGCGACGGCGGTGTAAGGTAGATGTGAACCTTTACAATCCCCGCCATCAGCGAGGTCATCGGGTTTTCGCTGTCGAGGAACTCAGCGCGACCACCGAGGATATACCCCGCACCCGTCAAGCCGTTGAGCCAAATGTTGCAGGTGTCGATAATCGTACCGACGAGCCGCGAGTTCATCGGATTGTCAACGCGCGACCAGAACGTGTTGACTAGCGTCTTGGCGACCCAGTCGAACATACGGCTGATGGGGATAAAGTAATCCTTAACGTCCGTGTTTACGGGGTAGCATGCGGTGTAGTTGCCCCACACCTTCCACCCTCCGACGAAATTCAACGCGGTTACAATGCCACCCTCGTTGAGATAATTCGCCTGTGAGTGCGAGAGGTAAACCTCCTCAAACTCCGCGCCGTTGACGACAACCGCGCTGTCGCACTTGAGAGACTTATTCGACGGACTTTCGTACGGCGTGCCGTTGTTTCCGCTATCGACGGATGCCATGACACCCGCGAGTTGCGTAGACAGATGAAACACCTTGTCGCCGAGGCGAACGCGCGGCCAGCACAGGATTTGATTCAAATCTGTGTAATTGCCGTCGTTCTTCGTTTGGATAACCGTGCTGTAGTCCGGCGCAACGATATCCACGAGTGCCTTTGCGCCGAAAAGCCCGTTGATTGCTGCGGCTTTCGTCGCCATGACAGCCGCGACTGCGGCGTCGTTGGAAAAGCCCGGTGCGCAGATGATATCCGGCACCATTCCGACGCGCGACATGCACGCCTCAATCGCCTCAATGCCGATTGCAACGTCGTTCGCCGTGACCGCGGTCGTATCGACGGCGTTGTACGCGATACTGAGCGTTGTCGCGGCGTAGTTCGTGCCGCCGCTCAGCAACTCCACCACGCAATCCTCGCCGTTGTAGTAGACGATGTAGTCCTCGTCCGCCACGCAGGCGGCGGCACCGTTTTTGACAACAAGTGCGCTGTCGTTGATTGCGCCAATCGGCAACACAACCTTGTGGTCGGCGACGTTGAAATCGTCGGCCGCGACGGCGGTTTTCGCTGTTTTCGGGTCGAGCAGGTTGCAGAAAATGACCGGC
>JGI994J12354_10003650_pt1 | contig 14258 bp, 11 predicted proteins | sample IntmicLarv3ML3BL_FD_12354 | JGI IMG/M metagenome (IMG submission 12354)
CCATAGATGTAGAGGATTTCGCCACCCTGCTGCTCACCTTCTCCGACGGCACCAAGGCATCCGTTGCCGCCGGGGATATGCTGCTGGGGGGCATCCGAAACCGGCTGGAGGTGTTCACCAACGACGGCGTTTATGAAAGCAACATCTCCCCCAACGACCATCTGCGGGCATACCACCCCCACGGCGCAGGGCTGGAAAGCGTATACATGGCGGAAAAGGTGGAAACCAAGGTGGGCTGGCAGCGCATCATGCTAAACGATATCATCACCCGGGGCTATGCCGGAGAATTGCAAGATTTCCTCCGGTGCGCAGCCTACGGGGGAACGCCCGAATCCGGATTCCCTTTGGCGTACGAAACCGCCCGAATTCTATATGCCGCCTACTGGTCCGCCGCAAGCGGAGCCCGAATCCGTCTTACGTAGTTGGGTTCTCCATCAGCCCCAGCGCCTTTTCCCACCCATCCTCCAGCGCAAACTGAATTGTGATCTCCTTATTCTCGTGAACAAAAACCGTATCCACCAGCGCAAGCAGGAGATTCCGGTCCAGCGTCCGCACATTGCGGCACTTCAAAAAATCCGCAAAGGCAGCGCTTTCGGCGCCAGCAGTTGTTGCCAGCCGGCGTTGCTCCTCCGTAAGCTTCTCGATTGCGCCCGCCAGTTGCTCCATCTGCTCCTGGTATTTTATTTTCATGCGCTGATACGCATCGCCAGTGATCTCCCCCGTTTTCCAGTCCGCATACAGCCCATCCGAGAGGAACCGCGCCCTGTCCCTCTCGCGCCGCTTATCCCCCAGCATCTTTTCAATCCGCTGCGCCTGCGCATCCACCTCAGCAGACGCCCTGATTTCCTCAACCATTTCCTCCAAGGAATCCAGCAGAGCAATTTGCAGGGTCACCGCAGCCAACACAGCGGCCGCGATTTGCTCCTCCCGGATGGTATGCTTTGAACACTTGGTTTTTGATTTCTCCCGATAGGTACGGCAGCAATAATAAACGACCCCCTTCGGGGTCGCCCGTTGCAGCGCTTTGTTGCAGTCCGCGCACCGCAGAAACCCGGAAAACAGGTGCACGGTTCGTTTCCCATTGGGTGCGCGGGTATTGCGCTGAAAAAGATCGGCCAGCTTATCATACTCCTCTTGAGAGAAGGTTGCCTCATGGGTGTTTTCCACCACGAACCACTCCTCCTCTGGCACCGCGACTCTGTCATGCACCTTATAGCTGATCACCCGCTGCCGCCCCTGTACCATATGGCCCAGATTCACCCTGTCCAACAGCATCCGCCTCACCGTGGTGCCCACCCAAAGCCCGTCGTTTTCCTTGGCCTTGGGATTGCAATACGTCCACCCAAGGCGCCGCTTATACGCCGTGGGATTGGGAATCCCCAATTCGTTCAGCGTACGGGCAACTCCATTCAGACTCATGCCATCATGGAGAATCCAGCCAAGAATGGCCTGCTTGATGGGCAGGATATCCGGATCCGGAATCAGGTGGTTTTTGTTCCCTGGATCCTTCAGATACCCATAGGGCGGAAAGGAGCCGATAAACTCGCCCCTCCGCCGCTTCATGTCCAGGGTGCGCCGCACATCATTGGAGGTTCTGCCTGCATAGCGGTCATTCATCAGGCCCGTGATCGGCACCTCCAGCCCTGTAATCGCATCGGGATTTTTGAAGGTGTCAATCGCCGGATCCCCCATGGAAATGAACCGGATATTCTTTTGCGGAAAATAATACTCCAGATAATACCCTTGGTCGGAATAGTTTCGAAACGCACGGGCAAGCGTCTTGCATAGCACGCAGGTGATTTTGCCATTTTCGATATCCTGCACAAGCCGCATGAAATCAGCGCGGGCATCATCCGTGCCGGTCAGGCCATCGTCCACGTAGTCATCCACAATCTCGTATCGCCCATCAAAGCGCTCCTCCAGATATTCACGCAGTATTTTCTTTTGGTTTACAACGCTTTCGCTTTCTCCATTGCCATCCTCCCTGGACAGGCGAATGTACACGGCGATGCGCCAAACCCTATCTTCTTTGGTTTCCCCGCGGATCATATTCTCAGGCCCTCACCGATGACAGGTACGCTTTCACCGCCTCATGGAGCGTCTTCCCTCCCGTGGAAAACACTGTTTTCACCTTCATATCGCCCACGCGAAAGGTATACGGATTCCCTAGCAGCTCCATGAGCTGCCAGGCGCGTTGCCTTGCCGGCGCGTCCATATCCAATCGGATGGCGCTGATATCCACCAAAGAGGCTATATCTACCGCCCGGATGTCCACTCCCCGCATCTGCTCCAGTTGCGAAATGCTCCGCATGCACCTTCCCCTTTCACGGTCATTCTTCCCTGCCACTACCAAGGTATTACCAAGATCGCAAAAGAATGAAAGGACGAGCCCCTCCTTTCGGATCCATGATCGCTTCCACCGGCCCCGCTGGCCCTGGCGTGGCCCCAGCGTATGGTGGCGCATACAACAGCACGACAGTCGACACGTACTATTCCAGCCCAATTACTGCGGAGCCCATTTATCTCAACGCATCCACACCGCTGGAACATGTGGCCTTCGGTGGAAACAGCCTCACCGTTGAGCTGCCCGGCATCTACAAGATAACGTTCTATGTAAATTTCTCCCATTCATCCGTATCCTATTTCGAATTTTATTTGACAGCAGCCTCCCAGCAAATCGCCATTTCTCTGGTTGACCTGAATGTCTCCTCCCGGATAATGACCAGCTTTCAGCGAAGCTTCCATATGTATCTGCCAGCAGGCACTGCGCTCCAGGGCTTCATGAACAACACGGCAGCCGGGGAATTGTATATTCCCTCCGGTGGCGCGGGGCTCCTGGTAAACCGGATAGGAGAATGAGCTTCGCAGTGGAAATCAATCGTCGAATGGCATAAAAAAAATCGAGCCTTGTCATTGCTGACTTGGCTCGATTCTTTCCAAGGCTGCCATAGCAGTCCCAGAAATCACCCCGAATACGCCTTATTCCGTAGCGAACTTGGAGATGTGCGTATAAATATCGTTCTCAGCCTCACACCATATATCATTCCATGTTTGGCTATACAGGAGGCCCAATAGCGATTTGGCATTGACGGAAACCTCCTGGTTACCATCCTTGCCGACTATGCGCACCTCGCCACTCAAATTGCTGACGATTTTGCAAAACTCCAGGACATCGCTTTGCGTATCCAGGTTGATTTTCATTCGCATCGGCGCATCCCTCCTTTTTTTTCTAAAATTTAGGGCTCTCATAAACCCTCGATTAATTATACGGTATAGCCTGCCGAAAGTCAAGAATGCATCCCATACTTAAAGAGGTGAGAACACCAAAATACGTGACAGCGCCAGGCGAAAAACTTCTACAGGCATGCCATCTGAATAAATCATCAGTTCCTTGGGGCAAACTCTTGCCAGTGTCTGGAAAACAGTGTATACTAAGTTGTTGTGAATATACACTAGGTGAAAAAGCGTATGTAAGGAGAAGAGCGAATGGCAACCAAGTATGTCTATCTGTTCAAAGAAGGCAACGCCGACATGAAAAACCTGCTCGGCGGCAAGGGCGCGAACCTTGCGGAAATGACGAACATCGGCCTACCGGTACCCCAAGGCTTCACAGTGACGACCGAGGCATGCACCAAGTATTATGACGATGGCAAGGTTGTAAGTGATGAAATTCAGGCGCAGATTTTTGATGCGCTTGCAAAGGCCGAAGCAATCAGCGGCAAGAAATTTGGTGACACGGAAAACCCGTTCCTCGTTTCTGTCCGCTCCGGCTCGCGCGCGTCCATGCCCGGCATGATGGATACCATCCTCAACCTGGGCCTCAATGACGATTCTGTGCAGGGCATGGCCAAGAAATCTGGCAATCCGCGCTTTGCCTATGATAGCTATCGCCGTTTCATCATGATGTTCTCGGATGTCGTGATGGAGGTAAGCAAAAGCAAGTTTGAGGCCATCCTGGAAGAAATGAAAGAGCACAAGGGCGTGGAATTCGACACCGACCTGACTGCTGATGATCTCAAGGAGCTGGTCGTGCGCTTCAAGGCGCTATACCGCAACGAGAAGGGCGAGGACTTCCCTCAGGATCCCAAGATCCAGCTGATGGAATCCATCAAGGCCGTTTTCCGTTCCTGGGACAACCCTCGCGCCATTTACTATCGCCGCATGAACGACATCCCCGGCGATTGGGGCACTGCCGTCAACGTGCAGGCCATGGTCTTCGGCAACATGGGCGATGATTGCGGAACGGGCGTTGCCTTCACCCGCAACCCCTCCACGGGCGAAAACAAGCTCTACGGCGAATATCTCATCAACGCCCAGGGCGAGGACGTTGTGGCTGGCATTCGTACGCCACAGCCCATCTCCACCCTGGCCAATGCCATGCCCGCCGTGTATGACGAGTTCGTCAAGACCGCAAACATCCTGGAGAGGCACTACTGCGATATGCAGGATATGGAGTTCACCATCGAAGGCGGCAAGCTGTTCATGTTGCAGACCCGCAACGGCAAGCGCACCGCCGCCGCCGCGATCAAAATCGCTGTGGATCTGGTGAATGAAAAGATGATCTCCACGGACGAAGCCGTGCTCAAGGTAGAGCCCAAGCAGCTTGATACCCTGCTGCATCCCAATTTTGACCAAAACGTTGTAAAGGCCGCTACGGCCATTGCCCAGGGCCTACCCGCGTCGCCGGGCGCCGCCTGCGGCCAGATCTTCTTCACCGCCACCGACGCGGCAAATGCCGCCAAGGCCGGCCTGAAGGTTCTGCTCGTCCGCAACGAGACCACCCCCGAGGACATCGAGGGCATGGATCTCTCCCAGGGCATCCTGACTGCCCGCGGCGGTATGACCAGCCACGCGGCCGTCGTCGCCCGCGGCATGGGCCGTTGCGCAGTCGTCGGCTGTGGCGCGCTCCGCATCAATGAAACGACCAAGTCCATGGTGGTGGATGGCGCGGAATATAAAGAAGGCGACTTCCTGTCCATCGATGGCTCCACAGGCAAGGTCTATGGCGAGCAAATCCCCACGGTCGAAGCGACTGTGACGGGCGACTTCGCCACCCTCATGGCGTGGGCCGATGCCGCGCGCACGCTAAAGGTGCGTACCAATGCCGATACCCCCAAGGATGCGCAACATGCCATTGAGTTTGGCGCAGAGGGCATTGGCCTTTGCCGTACCGAGCATATGTTCTTTGAAGGCGACCGCATCAAGGCCGTCCGCGAGATGATCCTGGCCGATACCGAAGCTCAGCGCCGCGCGGCGCTGGCTAAGCTGCTCCCCATGCAGCGTGGCGATTTCGAGGGCATCTACAAGGCCATGGAAGAGCGCCCGGTGACGATCCGCTTCCTGGATCCGCCGCTGCATGAGTTCCTCCCGCAGCCGAACATGGTCGATGAAATCGCCATGATCGCCAAGGAGCTGGGCACCACCTCCGAGCAGATCCTTGCCAAGATTGATTCCCTGCATGAGTTCAACCCCATGATGGGCCATCGCGGCTGCCGCCTCTCCGTCACCTATCCGGAAATCGCGGAGATGCAGACCCGTGCCGTCATTGAGGCTGCCCTCAATGTTAAGAAGGCCACCGGCCTGTCCATCAAACCCGAGATCATGATCCCGCTGGTGGGCGAGGTCAAGGAGCTCAAGTACGTCAAGACCGTCGTGGAAGATACCATCAAGGCCGTCTTTGACGAGCGCGGCGAAACGGTTGAATACATGATCGGCACCATGATCGAAATCCCGCGGGCCGCAGTCACGGCAGATGAGATTGCCAAGGAAGCAGAGTTCTTCTCCTTCGGCACCAACGATCTCACCCAGATGACCTTCGGTTTCTCCCGGGATGACGCCGGCAAATTCCTTGATGCGTACTACGACAAGAAGATCTTCGAGAGCGATCCCTTCGCCCGCTTGGATCAGATCGGCGTAGGCAAGCTCGTGGAGCTGTCCGTTAAACTCGGCCGCCAGACCCGCCCGGACATCAAGTTGGGCATCTGCGGCGAGCACGGCGGCGATCCGTCCAGCGTCATGTTCTGCCACAAGATCGGCCTGAGCTACGTAAGCTGCTCGCCCTTCCGTGTGCCGATCGCACGTCTGGCGGCTGCCCATGCAGCAATCCTGGAAAAGAACGGAAAGTAAAAAAGAGGAGGGCCAGGGGGAGGGCGCCAGGGAGGCGCTGCCCCCTGGACCCCCGCTTAAGGGATATATCCCTTAAGAATCCCATCCTTCGCCTCACGGCGAGGGATTTTTTGTTACGAACTATTTATCCCTCCCTACCGTGTAGCAAGAAGGGATTCCAAAGGGAATCGGAGCCGTTTTCCGCCAGTAGCGGAATAAAAACGGCGAAAGCGCCGAGTGTAATGAGGCTGAGCGACTGGCATCCAAAGGATGCGGAGCGAAACCCGCGCTTGCTGAAAGCAAAAGCGCGGGGCGATAAAAAAAATCGGGCGTGGCACAGCGCTAACGTTAGCTAGCAACCATGCCACAGCCCGGACTTACTCCCTTTGGTAGGGGTTTCAGGGGGCAGCGTCCCCTGACGTCTCCGTTTCCCCGGCCATATTCGCCGTTGCCACCAGATCCACACCTGTGCCCGCAATATCTGCCGCCACCACTTGGCCGATTGCCACGGGAGCCACAGCTTTCACTGTCCGGATGATTTCCAATATCTCCGGGATTTTCGCCTTGGGCACAACACTCTTCGTCTTGACGGCGCACACCGAACGCATGCCGCTCTGAATCCGCACCAAGGATGTCACCGTGCGCATCGGGTTTTCAAACTCCTGCACGCCATAGGTAACACCACGCTTGCATGTATGGTTTTCCACCTGCACCTTGCCCGTCTCATCGCGCCATACATTCATGCGGCATCCCATCGGGCACGCGATACAGGTCATCTCTCTCTTTGCAATCATGTCACGCTTCCTCCTTAACGCACACGCTCACGTCGCCCGCAAGACCCGTCACATCCACGGTCACCTTTTCCATCTCGCCTGGGGTCATGATCTGCTTTTTACGGCTGAGAACTTCTTTTCCCCCAACCGTTACGGTGAGCCGCGCAGGTTTATACGCATTGCCCACCCGGAAGTACAGGTCAACCTTTCCCTCCGCGCCGTTGGATAGCATCTGGGGCACTACGTAGCGCACGCCACCCTCCGGCAGCACCTTTCGCGCAGGCGCACAGGCCACGTTGCGAAGCGCATACTCCGCCGCCGCCTGGCCCGCAATCTCCGCCTCACGGCTTACATTATCCACCAGATCATGAACGTGCAACACATTGCCACAGGCGAATATGCCCGGCACACTCGTCTGCCGCCGCTCGTCTACAACCGCGCCGGTGGTGATGGTATCCATAGCAATGCCAGTGCCACGGGACAGCTCATTCTCCGGCAGCAGTCCCACGGACAAGAGCAGGGTATCACAGGGAATCATCTCTTCCGTTCCCTGGATAGGCAGGCGTGTTTCAGGATCCACTTCTGCAACAGTCACCGCGGTCACCCGCTCCTGCCCATGGATCTGAACAACCGTATGGTTAAATTTCAGCGGAATGTTATTGTCCTCCAGGCATTGGACGATGTTGCGGTTCAGGCCGCTGGAATATGGCATCAGCTCCGCCACCAGTTTCACCTTCGCACCCTCCCATGCCATGCGCCGCGCCATGATCAGCCCAATATCACCCGAGCCTAGAATTACAACCTCGCGGCCCGGCATGTACCCTTCCATGTTCACCAGCCGCTGGGCGCAACCCGCCGTGTACCCCCCTGCCGGACGGCTTCCCGGGATGTTGAGCGCGCCACGGGTACGCTCCCGGCAACCCATAGCCAACACCACCGCACCCGCTTCAATCTCGATCAGCCCTTCACCTTCGCTGACAGCCAGAATGCGGCGCTCCTCTGTGACCTCCAGCACCATCGTATCGCAGAGGATTTCAATGCCCTTCGCCGCCTGTGCCCTTTCCAGAAATCTGGCGGCATATTCAGGGCCAGTCAACTCCTCGCCAAAGTAATGCAGGCCAAATCCATTATGAATACACTGCTGCAAAATGCCTCCCGCATCGCGGTCGCGTTCCAGCACGAGGGCCTTTGCCCCAGCCGCTTCCGCAGCCAAAGCCGCAGCCAGCCCTGCCGGACCGCCGCCAATGATCGCCACGTCCACCTTGCGCGTCATATTACAGCACCTCCTTGATTGCCCCGACAAGCAGCTTTGAATCCCCACCGAACTTCGTGATCTCCGTCATAGGCACCCCCGCCTCGCGGCTGATAATTTCCATCACCCGCGGTGCACAAAATCCCCCCTGGCAGCGCCCCATGCCCGCCCGGGTGCGGCGTTTCACCGCGTCCAGAGAACGGGCCCCCCGCCGTACGGCCTCCACAATCTCCGCCTCAGTAACCGTTTCGCAGCGGCAAATCACCCGGCCATAGCGCGGATTTCCTGCGATGGCCTGTGCTTGCTCCTCCCGTGTCATCTCTGTGAAGCGACGGATGGCTGGGCGGCACGGATCAAACCCCGGCTTCATGGGCAGGGAAAGTCCTGCCGTCTCCAATAGCTCCACCACATAATCCGCAATAGCCGGTGCGCTGGACAATCCCGGAGAGCAGATGCCCGCCGCATGGATCATGCATGGTGCCGCACTACTCTGCTCTATGATAAAATCCCCCGTGGAGGGCTGCGCACGCAATCCCGCAAAGGATGTAATCACCGCCCGTATGTTCAGGGATGGTACGGATTTCAGGGACAACTTGGCAATCCCCGCCAGCCCCTCTGCCGTGGTCTGTATATCCTCGCGATCCTCCAGATCGCACGCGTTGGGCCCGGCATATGCGTTATCATCCACCGTGGGGCTGACCAGCACACCTTTGCCCATTTTCGTAGGCGTTTGGAAAATCACGCGGGAAAGCGTGTTCGCCGTGTGGTCAAGGAGCATGTATTCCCCCTTGCGCGCGGAAAGGTGGAAGCTGTCATCACCCACCATCCGGGCAATATCATCCGCGAACATCCCCGCCGCATTAACGATGTACCGCGCCTCTACCGTATATGTGCCACACTGTACCCGAAATCCCTCCGCCAGCCGCTCTATTCCATGGACAGGCGCGTTCATGAGCGCCTGCGCGCCATTATGCACAGCATTTTCATAGCAGGCAACGGTGAACTGGTACGGACAGGTGATCGCGCCTGTCTTCGCGTACAGGGCGGCCGTCACATCCTGCGACAACATCGGCTCCAGTTTCCTGGCCTCTTCCCCGGAAATGATCGCCAGATCCGGCACCCCATTTGCCTGGCCCTGTTCCAGCAGACGCAAAAGCGTCTCTTCCTCCTCCGGTCCAAAGGCAATCACAAGGGAACCGATACGCGCAAGCGGCACCTCAAGCGCCTGACACCACGCATCATACATGGCGTTTCCGCGCACGTTCAGCGCCGCCATCATCGAGCCGGGCTTCGTGTCATATCCCGCATGCACAATCGCGCTGTTTGCCTTGGATGCGCCCATGGACACATCCTCATGGGCCTCCACAAGCACAACCCGCGTCTCCCTTGCTGAAAGCTGCCGCGCAATGGCGCAGCCAACCACCCCTCCGCCAATGACCAATACATCCGCCTGCATTTTCATACTCCTTTCAAAGGGCAAAGAAAAAAGCCGCAACAACAAGCCTGCCGCACAGGCCCATCGTTTCGGCTCTCTATATCTCTGCCTTAACGCCTCTATTAGAACACATACAGGCAATGTTTGTCAAGCTGGAAAACGCTGTTCTCCAGACCTCTGCTTAAGGGGCACATCCCTTAACACGCCCAACCTTCGCCTCACGGCGAGGGATTCTTTTTTATTTTATAAACATCCCCACCATGAGCCGAAAAGGCAGGGATTCCAAAGGGGATCGGAGCCGTTTTCCGCCAATGGCGGAATAAAAACGGCGAAAGTGGTAAGCACAGCGAACCTGAGCGACCGACATCCGTAGGATGCGGAGCAAAACCCGACGTTGCCAAAGGCAGTACGCCGGGGCGATAAAAAGACCGGGCGTGGCACAGCACTAGCGCTAGCTAGCGGCAATGTCACAGCCCGGACTTAATCCCTTTGGCAGGGGTTTCAGGGGACAGCATCCCCTGGCGCCCTCCTACCCCAGCAACATCCTCAGCAGCTTGTTGCTCCTGTCGATAAACCTGCCCATGGCTTCGGCCTCCAGAGGCTGCCTCGCCATTTCCGCCAAATCATAAATCTGCCGGCAGATGGCCAGGGTGTCCTCGCTTGCTTCCCGCGCATTCAGCGCGGCAATCACTGGGCTCCGCTTGTTCAACACCAGGCTGGCGCTAGACGGCATGGCAAACCCACCACCGTAAAGGCGCGACATATCCTTGAAGCGCCGCATCTGCTCATCCTCAATGGCCATCGCGGGCAAATCCTCGTTCTTGAGCGCTTCCAGAGACACTTTCAGCTCGTCCTGGCCCAACGCATCGCGGAACAACGCAGTCAACCGCCCTTCGTCAAGCTCCACGCCACCGTCCTCATCGGACGTAAGGCCGGACAGATCCGCATCTACACGGCTGAAATGCGTCTCCTGGTTCTTATATTCCAAGAAAGAGATAAAATTCGTATCCAGCGGCGAATCCAACAGCGCCACATCAATGCCCTGCTCAGCATATAGCGCAATGGCCGCAGCCTGCACCTTCCCGTCCGAGGCATAAAATATTTTGTTCTCCGTCTTTTCCTTGTTTGCCTCCAAATACTCCTGCACCGTAAGGAAACGGCCATCCGTAAGCCGTAGCACAATGGCATCCTTCATACGGTCGTAGAACGCCTCATCCTTCATGCAGCCGAACTTGATAAAGGGATGAATATCGCTCCAATACTTTTCGTAGTTCTCCCGCTCCCCGGCAAACAGGCCCGTCAAACGGTCCGCCACCTTGCGCGTGATGTACGCCGACAGCTTTTTAACATATCCATCATTCTGCAGGAAGGAGCGCGATACGTTCAGAGGCAGATCCGGACAATCAATCACGCCCTTGAGCAGCGTGAGGAACTCTGGAATCACCTCTTTGATATTATCCGCCACAAATACCTGGCCGCTAAAGAGCTTGATGGGTCCTTCCATCATGCCGCCAAACTCCTGCTTGAGCTTGGGGAAATACAGAATCCCCTTGAGGTTGAAGGGGTAGTCCACATTCAGATGCACCCAAAAGAGCGGCGGCTCAAATTCATGAAACACCTTTGTATAGAATGCCTTATACTCCTCCTCCGTACAGTCGGAGGGCTTCTTCAGCCACAGGGGATGGGTATCGTTGATGGGCAGCTTCTCCTCCTCGGACCCAGGCTCCTTACCCGCCACCTCCAGGTACACGGGCGTGGTCATGAAGGCGCAGTACTTGTCCATCACCTCGCGCACGCGGCCCTCGCCAAGAAACTCACGCTCCTCCTCGCTGAGGGTTAGCGTAATCGTCGTGCCTACCTCCGTGCGGCTCGACGGCTCAAACGCGTACTGCATGCCGTCCTCAGATATCCAGCGCACAGGCGCTGCGCCCACCTCCCGGGAGAGCGTGTCAATCTCCACCTTTGCTGCCACCATGAAGGATGAGTAAAAGCCCAAACCAAAATGACCGATGATGCCGCCCTTTTTCTCGTCGCCCTCACCGCCATACTGCTTTAAAAATTCTTCCGCGCCGGAAAAGGCGACTTGGTTGATATACCGCTCAACCTCTTCCCCCGTCATGCCAATGCCGTTATCCATAAACGTTAAAACGCCCGCAGCCTCGTCAACGCCCACGGTCACCCGGTATTCAATCTCCGCATCCGGATCAAGAAGCTTCCGCTTGGTGATCGCGTCGCACCCATTGGACACCAGCTCACGGATGAAAATGTCCTTATCTGAATAGAGCCACTTCTTGATAATGGGCATGATGTTCTGCGCATGGATAGAAATATTGCCTTTGCCTTCCAAATCTGATAACACCCCCTGGACTTTGTCCTTTTTTGACTATTCTACCGTCAACGAAATGCCTTGTCAAGAAAAAATTAGCACTCTCGTATTGTGAGTGCTAATTTTTTATTGTACTCCTCCTCTTCCGAGCTATGCTGGAATACAAAAAGCCTTTTCATCTTTCAGCATGAAGCCAAACATCATTTGCATGCCAAACAATCCATAGCTTGTCCAGGCACACAACATAATACCTCGGTGCAATCCCACCAAAGGAGCTACCTTCCGCCGATACAAATCACGGGGCGTTTTATCCCCAATCAATCCTTGCCCAAACCCCTCCTTACCCATTCCGTCAACGCTTTCGGTGTTTCAAATACCGTGTCGTAGAGATGCCAATCCTTTGGCTCGCAGTACCCAAATCCGGCCCCAATTGCATAAATTCCATTCTCACGGGCGGCGCGTACATCCTTATCTCTGTCGCCGACCATCGCCCATTCGGATTTGTCCGTATCACCAATGATCGTCCGAACCATGCTCACTTTTTCGGGTTGCCCGCAATAAATACGTTTGAACCTATCCTTGATTCCACCGCTTGTAAGCACAACGTCCACATGCTCCGCATCGCCCGTGCTGGCGATGTATAATTCGCAGCCAAGAACTTTCAAATCATCCAGCATATCGCTTATGCACGGAAACAAAATGCGTTGCCCAAGTTGATGCACAAAAACGGCATCATCCCTCTCCGCCTGCCAGCTGCAAGCAGCAATACGCTCCCGATCGCAGGTTGGAAACAAATGGTAATAAAAATCAGGATTCGCAATTCCAATCGCCGCGCGTACCGCTTCGGACGTAGGAACGGGCAGGCCGTTTCGCTTTGCCAGCGCCACACACGCCGGAATGGCGGACTTGGCGGTGTCCGCCAAGGTACCGTCCATATCGAAAATCAAACGTCGAATCATGGCGCTTTTCCATCTGCGCCGCACATGCGGATTTTTTCCCGCGTCAGTTCTTTGACGTGCTCTTTTGCCTTCGCGCCCAACGCTTTGGGATCATACAACGCTGGATTCTCTTGCAACGCCTGCTTTACGCCCTCCGTGTACGCCACACGAAGCTCGGTGGCAAAATTCACTTTGCAAATGCCCAGGTTGATGCACTCGCGCACATCGGCGTATGGAATGCCGGACGCGCCGTGCAACACCAGCGGGATGTTCACCATGGAGCGAATTGTAGTCAGCCGCGCCTTGTCCAAAATGGGGGTGCCTACGTAAAACCCATGGGCCGTACCAATGGCTACCGCCAGAGAATCAATTCCTGTTTCGCAAACAAAACGCACCGCTTCGGCGGGATCGGTGTTTGTGTCCTGTTCCACACAATGGTCGTCCTCTTTGCCGCCCACCTTGCCCAACTCCGCTTCCACAGGGATACCAAGGACGTTGGCGGCTTCCACCACGCGCTTGGTAACCGCAACGTTTTCCTCAAAGGGCAGCAATGAGCCGTCAATCATCACAGAGGTATAGCCCGCGTTGAGTGCGCTCTCCACCACGTCAAACCCATTGCCGTGATCCAAGTGCATCGCCACGGGAACCGCCGCCTTTTCGGCAATCGCCCGCACAATGCTAGCAAAAATTTCAGGAGCGGCATATTTTAGGGTCCCCGATGTGGTTTGCAAAATGACCGGGGCTTTCAGTTCCTCGGCAGCTTCAATGATCGCCTGCGCCATTTCCATGTTCTCAATATTGAACGCGCCCACGGCGTATCCATGTTTTTGTGCATCTACTAATATCTTTTTGCTTGTAACAAGCGGCATATGAGATTTCTCCTTATTCTTCTTTTCCGGCCTCAATCAGCCGATTCAGCGCCTGGGGTGTTGCCCGTCCGGCACAATCAAGCGCAAGCATCAGCGCGCCTGTCCAAGGCGGCGCAAGCGGGTGAACCACCTTGCAGTGCAGCGTCTCCAGCGATTGCCTAAAACTTTGCATCACCAGCTCGCCCGTTTTAAAAATGCCTCCGGAATACGCTACGTCCGTACCTGGGGGGAAATCGAGCCGAGACAGGATACCCCGCACGTTTTGCGCAATCTCTTCTCCTGCCTCGCGGTACGCGAGGATTGCGTTTTCATCGCCTGCCCTCGCAGCCTCAAGCAGCAAAAGTTGCAGGCTTGCCACCTGGCTACGGTGAGGCAGGTATTCTTCCCGCATGACATCGACAATCTCAAAGTCGTTATTCAGCTTGAACTTCTCGCGAATCAACGTATACAGCGCGCCTCTGGGCAGGCGGCCGTCCGCCTCTTTGCAAAACAGCGAGAGCATCCGCATGCCCAGCCAATAGCCGGAGCCTTCATCTGCGAAAAAATGCCCCCACCCGCCG
>JGI994J12354_10003651_pt1 | contig 14251 bp, 14 predicted proteins | sample IntmicLarv3ML3BL_FD_12354 | JGI IMG/M metagenome (IMG submission 12354)
GTCATCTCCGCCGTCGGACATGAGCCGGATTTCACCATCGCCGACTTCGTCGCCGATTTACGCGCTGCAACGCCGTCAAACGCGGCGGAGCTTGCGGTGCCGGACGCGGCGGACGTGCGCGGGTGGCTCAACCAAGTCGATACGCGGCTGATGCAATCCGCGACGCGCTCGATTAAGCTGCGTCGCGAGCGGCTCGATGTGCTTGCAAACAATCGCGTTTTGCGCTCGCCGCAGAATTACTTGGACGACCGCAGGCTCGCTCTTGACAGAGCGGGGGAGCGCATGCAAGCCGCCGCAGAGCGTCGGATTGCGACAGGCAGTGCGCAGGTCGCGCGGCTCGCCGCGTCGCTTGACGCGCTCAGTCCGCTGAAGGTGCTCGGACGCGGCTACGCCATCGTGCGCAATGCTGATGGTGCGGTGGTGCGCAGTGCGCAGGACGTGAAATCCGGCGACGAGCTGACGCTGCGGCTACAGGAGGACGAGGTCGCGGTGACGGTGAAAGAAGGGGAGCGATGATTAGTATTTTTGTAATCAACGGAACAGATTATTCGGTCGTTGTATTCATGCTCGTGTGCTTCGTGGTGCAGCTGCTGTTCTGCTGCAAGGCGAAATACCTTGCGGTGCGACTGATTCCCGCGTATCCGATTGCGCTGCTGCTGGTGATTTGCGGTGCGGGGTACTTCGCTTACACGCGCAATAACGACGGCTGGGGCGTGTATGGCACCATCCTCATCGCGTGCGTGATTGGCTTCGGTGCAGCCGGCAATGCGCTCGCGTGGATTGTGTATATATGCGCAAAATGGTGGAAAAAACGGAAGTAAACTCAAAATTTGGATGCTTGCGTCTATGATGATAAGGAGCAAATTATGCCAACTAAAAAAACACAAACCTTCGAGCAATCCCTGCAACGACTGGAAAAAATCGTTGCGGAACTCGAACGCGGCGAGGCACCTCTTGATGCACTCTTGGCGTTGTACGCGGAGGGCGCGGAGCTGCTGCGCACCTGTACAAAACAGCTCGACGCGGCGGAGCAGACCGTGATGCGCGTCGTCAAGGGCGACGACGGCGAGCCGACGCAGCAGGAATTTGCGCTCGATGAATAGCGATTATCACGCGCAAATCGCGTGCCTGCGCGAGCTTGTGGAGGGACGTTTGACGAGCCTTTTCGCAGGCGAAAAAGCCGCAATCTCGCTCGTCGAAGCGATGCGCTACAGTCTGCTCGGCGGCGGAAAACGCGTGCGTCCGATTATCGCGCTGATGTTCGCAAACGCTTGCAGTTGCAACGTTTTTGCTGATGGCGCAGAGCAACGCGGCATCGTAGACGCCGCGTGTGCGCTGGAGCTTTTGCACGTGTATTCGCTGATTCACGACGACCTACCGGCGATGGACGACGACGACACGCGGCGCGGCAAGCCGTCGAACCACATCGCGTTCGGCGAGTGGCGCGCAATCCTCGCGGGAGACGCGTTGCAGGCGGAGGCGTTCGGGCTGATTGCGCGGTGCGGATTGCCGCCGGAGCGAGTGGTTGCAATGCTTTCCGCGTTCTCGGACGCTGCGGGAATCGCTGGGATTTGCGGCGGACAGACGCTTGATATCGAGGGCGCGGACGACATCATGGCGATTCATGAGCGCAAAACCGCGAGCCTAATCGTCGCGTCAGCACTCATCGGAGTGCTTGCGGCGGGCGGCTCGCCGACGCAGCTTAACGCGGCGCGAGAGTACGCCCGCAGCGTCGGATTGGCGTTCCAAATCCGCGACGACGTGCTTGATGCGACGGGAGACGCGACGTTGCTCGGAAAGCCTGTGGGCTCGGACGAAAAAAGCGGAAAAACAACGTTTTTCACGCTCCACGGAGCCGAAAAATGCGACGAAATCATCGCGTCGCTCACGCGCGACGCGCAGCGCGCGGTACGCGCGGTTTTCGATGACGCGGAGTTGCTGTGTGCGCTCGCGGAGGAGTTAGCGGGGCGCGAGGTGTAGGCGTGAGATTGCGGCTCGGGGGACGCAATGACGGTGTCGAAACGCACATGTTTTTGGCACTGCGACAGGTGATAAACTGAAAATGCGCAGCATTTTCCTAAGTTTTCTTTGGTTACTTTCTTTTAAGAAAGTAACACGCGTACCCCGCTCACTTCACTAAAACCCATTGCGCTGCAACGAAAGACTGGAGAAATGATGAATATCAGAACGGAAATTATCGCGTATGTAGAAGCGGAAATTCTGCCGCTTTACGAGCATTTTGACAAAGGGCACAGTCCGGAGCACGCGCGCACTGTGCTGTGCAACAGCTTTGAAATCGCGGCGGAAATCGCGGCGGAGTTTGATTACGAAATGGTCTACGTCGTCGCGGCGTACCACGATGTCGGGATGAAATTCGGGCGCGAGAACCACGAAAAAACGTCCGCAGCGGAGTTACTGCGCGACGAAAATCTGCGCGAGTGGTTCACCGCTGTACAGCTCGCGACGATGGCAGAGGCGGTGGAGGATCACCGCGCGTCAAACGACTACGAGCCGCGCAGCATCTACGGCAAAATCGTCTCCGAGGCCGACCGCGACATCGACTATCTGACGATCTTGACGCGCACCGCGCAGTTACAGCTTGAAAAACTTCCCGGAGCTCACGCCGGCGCAGCATTTTGCCCGCTCCATGGAGCACTTTCGAGCTAAGTACGCACGAGGCGGGTATCCGAACCTGTGGCTTGAGACGCGCCGCAATCGTGCGCGGCTTGACGAAATGCAGGGGGTTCTTGAGGATGAGGAGCGCGTCCGCGCGGACTTTCTGCGCGTGCTGGATGAGCTGTAAACGAAACCAACCCCCGACTTCGGTCGGGGGTTGGTTTTACTTTTTCTTCCTGTCTACGTCGTAAGCGTTTTGCGCGTCGTGATACTTGAAAAGTAAGTCGATGAGTGCGCGGTCGAGCCTGTCCCAACTATCGCGCGGGAAGCACGGGCAGAGGTTGTATGAGGTGCCTTTGTAGTTGACTGTCGTGGTGAACATTTTGTTTTTGCCGCCCTTAACGCAGCTGCGGCAACCGTTGCAAGGTCGGCATATGTCGATAAAATGCTTTTGCAAATCCTCGTCGAGATTATCGAAATCCTCAAGCATAGCCTTTTCGCCGATACCGTTGGCTGTGCCGAATTGGAACGATTTATATTTGCGCGGATTATAATGTATCAGAAAACCGCCGACGCCGTTGCTGAACGATATGGCAATACGTGTGGAAGTGGCGGTCATCGAACACGATACGGACTGCGTGTAGCCTTTCGCCGCCGCTTCTTTTTGCAGGGTGAAGAGCAGTCCGTCCAGATTGTTTGCGTCGTCGGTTCGCGCCAATAAATAGTCGAAGTTACCCGTGAACGAACAGCAGGCGAAATTCGAGAGCACGAATGGCGTCCATTTATTCACGTTTACAGGTACTTTTTCGGCGAGCAGCTTTAGGCTCCGCAACATACCCGCGTCGGCGATAATCGAAACGCTCTCTTTCTCTTTCTGAAACTCAATTCCGACATCGTTGAGCAGCGTTTTGTACACCGGCTTACACGCCGCTTTGTGCGCTTTTAAGTTTGCAGCGGAGATTGTCAGGCCGCCCACTTCTATTTCGCCGTGGAGCGCGGTGATGTACAGGAATTTGTAGAACTCGAACAAACTCTTGAAAATCGTCTGATAAACCTTGTCGAGCTCAGGCTTCAAGTTGTTGACTTCCCACACTTGATACGCCTCGTCCTTGTCGTCGGGGAGGCTGAGCAGCGACGGGTTTTCGTTCAGTTTTTCGACCAGTAGTCCCATCGTTTCATGGAGTTTCTTTTGGTCTTGCTCGCTTGAGTTATCCGCTTCAATCGGCTGAAAGTCGGAATAAATCAATTTCATCCCATATAGCGCACGCTTTGCGACGGTCTCAAAAACCATGTATTGTATATTATTCATTTGTACTCCTGTTAATCAAACTCTCGCGAGCGCAGCTCCCGTTGCAGCTCGGCGATATCGACCTTGTTGGCGATGTACTGCTTGTGCAAAAGCTCCTCCGGCACGTAGTGGTCGTACTTGCCGAACGTCTCCAAAAGCGGCGGCAACGCGAGATCGGCGGCCGTCAGAACCTCGGTTTTGATTTCGTTCAGCACACGCGAGAGGTCGGCTGCGGTCGTGTTGCGCACAATGAGCATGTACCACGTGAGATACTGGAAGTCAATGCTGTTTGGCAGCTTGCGGTTGACGAGATACGTCAGCGCGTTCAGCGCGCCGGTGCTCAGCCACGGCAAAATCCCGAATCTGTTCGGCGAAATCTCAAAGAATTCGACGTTGAGCGAGTGCGACGCCTGCGAAATGGAGCGCATATCCGCAAGTCGCTGAGCGGCCGACGGGTGCAGATATCCGAGTTCCTCGTTGCCTGATAATAGCTCCTGCATTTTGAGCAAGTGTTTTGTATAAAAATTCGCGTATGAATCAATAACTACCCACGTGACGCTCGAAATTCCCTTGACGCGCTCGACATAAATGATGTGGTTTTCGCGGTCAAGCTCCGTCACGTGCCACGCCACGCCGCCGAGAATGAAGCGCTCCTGTTCGGGTACAGGGTGGTGCATTGTGCCGATTTCGTGAGTTTCGTCGCGCACGGAATATTCAAGCACCGTTGTGAAAACGGCGAAAAACTCGTGCGAATTGACCTCGCGTTCGCCGCGCTCGCCGATGCGCAGCAGACCCTCGTCCGTCATTTCAAGCTGCTTTGAGTTGACGAGCGCGCGCAAAAGCTGCGCGTAATCCTCCTGCGAAACCTCCGAAAACGCCTCAATTCCGAGCATCGTCTGCGCTAAAAACGCGGGCGAGCTCTCGCCGTAGCCGAACAAAAAGCTCATCGTTTGGTGGTACAGCAGCCCGAACGGCTGCCTGTCGTACACGTTCGGCTCCAACCAGCCCTCGCGGTAAAGCTCAATAAACGCAAGGCATTTTATGAAGTCCCAGTCGATTTGACGGTAGAACGGCGCGCCGATTTTCGGCTCTTCCTCACCGAACATGAACGCCATCTGCGATGTGCCGCCGCGCCGCCCGCTGCGCCCGAGCCGCTGTGCGAGGCTTGAAACGGACTTCGGCGAGCCGATTTGCACGATGCGTTCAAGGTCGCCGAGGTCGATGCCGAGCTCAAGCGTGACCGTCGCGCCCGTGACGAGCGGCAGATCGGAGGTTTTCATTTGCTGCTCGGCGTACTCGCGGTCGGATGCGGAGATGTTGCCGTGGTGGACGAAGAAAACGTCGCGCTCGCGCTTCTCGTCGGCGAGCAGGCGCAGGTACGCCATCGTGATTTCGATTTCTTCGCGCGAATTCGTGAAGATGATGGATTTGCGGCCGTGCGTGAGCGAAAACAGCGATTCGTAGAACGGTTTCCAGCCCGGGTCGGTGTGGTCGATGGTGTTCACAAAGTCGTACGTGACCATCAGCGACGCACGCCGCCGCTCTGCCGAAATCTCCGGCGTGACGCAGGCACGGTGCGTGCCGGAGCTGAGAAACCGTTGCGCCGCACCGACGTTTCCGACCGTTGCGGAGAGCCCGATGCGCCGCGGAATGTTGCCCGTAAGATTTTGCAATCGTTCTAAAACGGAAATCAGTTGAATGCCGCGGTCTTGCCCGAGGAAGTTGTGAACCTCGTCGATGACGATGAAGCGCAAGTCGGAAAACAGCCCGATGACGTGCTGTTTTCGGCGCATGAGCATCGCTTCAAGGCTCTCGGGCGTGATTTGCAGAATGCCGCGCGGCTCGCGCGTTAGGCGGTCCTTGAGCGTTTGCGACGAGTCGCCGTGCCAGCGCGTCACGCGGATATCGGTGTCCTGCAACAGCTCCTCGATGCGCACGAATTGGTCGTTAATCAGTGCCTTTAGCGGTGCGATATAGAGGATGCCGACGGAGCGCGGCGGGTCGTTATAAATCTCAGTAATCGCGGGCAGAAACGCCGCCTCGGTCTTGCCCGAGGCCGTCGGTGTCGCCAGCAAGAGATTATCGTCGGAGTTGAAAATCACGTCGCACGCCGCGACCTGCACCTCCCGTAGCTCCTCCCAGCGGTTGCGGTAGATGTAGTCTTGTATGAATGGCGCAAGACGCTCAAAAGCGGAATTTGACATGGCTGCGCTCCTTTCATGGCGTGGGTATTTGTTTAGATGAGACTAAGATAGACTGAAATCGTGATTTTGACAGCTTCGCCGAGCACAACGCGCTCTTGCTTTCTGATTTTAGCCTTGAGTGGGAGCAAATACGCCGCTTGCTTTGTATCAAACCAGATGGCGGTTTGCCATTCGCTGTTGCCGAGCGTTGCGGTTACCTTCATTCGCCCCCAGCCTTCTTCTAAAGACTTGAAGTTGCTTCTGATTTCTGCGGACAGCTCCGTGGGTAGCGCAACAAAAACCCACTCATCGCAATACGGCTCCGCCGAGAATTCATACTTAATCGGTTCCATTATTGCTCCTCGTTTGCACGGATTCAGATTTCTCGGCTATCTCGCGCCGATACCTCTTGTGCACCTGCGTGTCCGCTTTGCTACGTGTGGCTGAAGTTGACATGGCGGCGGCTCCTTTCGTGTTTTCGGGTGGGTGGCGCGACGTGAACGGCGCACCCCACGGGGGGGGATGCCTGTACGACACATCTATAGCCGTTTCAAAAACGCAGTTTTATCGTTCATGTTAAACCCACAGCGCTCGTAAAAACGCAAGGTACTTTCTCGTTTTGAACCTGTCATAAGCATAATCTTGTAACACTTACTCTGTCTTGCTATTTCGCTCGCGGTTTCGATGATGGCGGATGCGTACCCTTTATTTCTGTAGTCGGAATGCGTGACAACATTCTCCATAACTGAATACGGTCTCAAATTATGTGTCAGATTTCTTATTACGGCGAGGGTCACAGAGGAAACGACCTTTCCGTCTATCTCGCCAACGAGCAAATGATAGTCCTGATTTGCGATAAGATTTGCCAGTAAGTCAGCCCATTTCGCAATATCCTGCGGCTCCGTTGTGGGGTATTGCGTTAAGTGTTCCATATACAACTCATATAGGTCATTTACGTCACGCGGAAGTGCTTCTCTAATGTTTAACATTATTTCGCCTCCAAAATCTTCGGTGTGTCAGAATAGCGTTGGCAGATGCGAAATGCGCGCCCCTACGGATTCGTGCTGCGAGTGATTCGCCATTGTTTCCTATATCTCGAACCCCCTAAACTCCTCGTGGAGCTTTGCGTCGTTCAAATGCGGAACTTGACATGGACGGCTCCTTTCGTGGCGGGTAGTGTGAAAAATGCTTATTTTGCGCGCTTTCAAACAATTTCAAATACAAATTCACATGGCTTTGCTCCATCTGAATTTGCCTTTGACGAAACAATATCTTTTAGTCGTAATTTAACTCCGAGAGCAAACTCGTGGGTATATTTAACATGGGCGGCACAACAACCACAATATGTGAGAGGGAAATCATATGGTTTTAGCTTTTTAATCGGGTGACACGGACAATCCCAGTCGCCCTTTTTACTGCCGTTTCCCATAACAAACGTTATTGTTTCGTCTTCGTTCAAACGAATATCATCCACTGTATAACCGGGTTTTGCGGCCTTTAATTCGGGAAATAGCTCAACCCTTTCGGCAAGGCTTTTATCATTGCGAGTTTCACCCCATTTGCGAAACATTGCTGACCATCTATTTGTTTTATTACAGCCTTGTTCGTTCATCACCGCAAGACATTGTTCTTTTGAGAGAACCTCATCCATACCCTTAATAAATGCCACAATTTCCTCTGATGTGGCCTTTTTTATTCTCGGCATGGGTAACTGCGCTATCTTTTCTTTAGGTATCCCTTGTTCGCGCATAGTTTCCAACATTTTATCAATATTAGGCAACTTCTTTTCCCTCCCATGTAAAATATAAATTTGCTAAAACAAATGAGATTTCCTTATATCTCGAACCCCCTAAACTCCTCGTGGAGCTTTGCGTCGTTCTCGTCGCTTGACGCGTACGCGAAATCCTCGCCGAACAGAATGCTGCGCATGCTCTTGCCGGGGTACTGGTAGAGGATATTCAGAATCTCAATGAAGTCGCGGATAATCTCTCGCGGGGTGATGTTCGTGTCCGCGCCGACGCGCGCGTATTCCGTTGTGATGAAAAAGCTCAGATCCTCAGCCACGACGCGCGGCTCCCACGAATAGACCTGCCCGTGAATCGCGGCTAACTTTTCGATAAGCACGTACATTTCCTCGGGCGTGAGCGTTTTGAGCGTTATAATAGGGGAGAGTAGGTCGCGCGTCGTGCCGTCGTTGAAGCGGCTCGACTCCAAGCGCGATTTGAGTGCCTCGTAGCTGAACACGCCGCGCCGCGGGTCCTCCACGCACTGCGGCGTGCCGCCCATGATGACGCCGATGTACTGCGCCTTGCCTTGCATAACGTCGTTGTAAATGGTTAGAATCTTCTCGTAATTATATTGGCGTGAGATGGAATTTGGGATTTTGTAGATATTCACGAGCTCGTCAACGAGCATCAGCATCCCCGCGTAGCCCGCGCGCACCGCGAACATCGCGAACAGCTTGACGTACTCGTACCAGTCGTCGTCCGTGATGATGGACGACACGCCGAGCTCTTTTTTTGCCTCGGTTTTCGTCGAGTATTCGCCGCGCAGCCACTTGAGCGCGCAGCTGCGTCGCTCGTCGTCGCCTGTATCAACGGCGTTCCAGTAGATGGAGATGATTTTCGCAAAATCGAAGCCGTGGACGATGGTTTCAAGCTCCGCAATCGTCTCGTGAATGCGCAGCTCCACCGCGCCGGAGAGCATCGGACTGTCCGCGTCGATGCCGCTTGCCATAGCCTCTAACTTCAGTGCCGTAATCCACTTTTGCAGAATCAGCGGCAGTGCGCCGCCGTCGGGCGAGGTTTTCACCGATAGATTTTTCATCAGCTCGCGGTACGTGTTCAGCCCTTCGCCGCGGTTGCCGACGAGCCGCCGCTCCGGCGACAGGTCCGCATCGACGACGACGAAACCGCGCTCCATCGCGTACGAGCGCAGTGTTTGCAACAGAAAACTCTTGCCCGCACCGTACTTGCCCACGACGAAGCGGAACGACGCGCCGCCGTCGGCGATGGTTGCGACATCGTGGAGCAGCGCGTCAATCTCGTCCTTGCGCCCGACGGTGATATGACCGAGTCCGGTGCGCGGGACGACGCCGCCCTTTAGGGCATTAAGCAGCGTATTGGCGACGCGAAGTGGGATTTGTACGGACATAGCAGTGACCATTCCTTTCCTTAGCGGGGGCGTGCAATATCTTTTCTACATTCTATACGCTGTGCGGCGACTTGTCAAGAGGATAGTCGCGAAAATAGAGAGAATTACATTGCATAATCACGCTTCAAGCGAAAACGCCGCCATCGCGTAGCGATGGCGGCGTTTTGTGGTTTTGCGCTAAATCAAGTCTTCAAATCAGCCCAAAGCTGCGCGTAGAGGTCAAGCGTTTCCTGCGGAAGGTGCTTGAACGGCTCGCAGCGAGACAGCACTGCGTCAGACGGGAACTGCACGGCGTAGTCCTCGTCGTCAAGGTCGGCGCCGAACTCCTCGGCGGCCTCGGCGTTGAGCGAGATGTAGCCCGTCATATCCATGTTGCGGATTGCAACGTCCGTGGAGGTCATGAAGTTGATGAACTTCTCCGCGTTCGTCTTGTTCGTTGCGCCCTTGGGAATGCACATCGCGTCGGAGAACACATTTGTGCCCTCAACGGGAACGACGAATTTCAGGTCGGGATTGTTTTCCTTCATCGTGATGTAGTCGCCGGCATAATAGACGCCGATGGTAGCGGAGCCGCCTTCGAGCTTGTCGTAAATCGTGTCCATGTCGTACGACTGAACGATGGCCTTTTGCTCAACGAGCAACGCGTAAGCCGCTCGGATTTCCGCCTCGTTCGTAGTGTTCAGCGAGTAGCCGAGGTACTTCGTGGCGATGCCGAATGCATCGCGCGGGTTATCGAACATGATGATGCTACCGGCGTACGCGGGGTCAAACATCGACGCCCAGCTCGTGATTTCGTCGGTGATTTCAGCGGAGTTGTAGATGATGCCGACGGTGCCCCACATGTAGGGGACGCTGTATTCGGCGTTCGGGTCGTACTCAGCCGTCAGCTCGCCGCCGGAGAGCATCGAGACGTTAGGAATGTTCGCGAGATTGAGCTTTTCGAGCATACCCTCGGCGATTAAACGCTCAACCATGTAGTCGGAGGGGATGATTACGTCGTAGTCCGTGCCGCCGAGCTCAAGCGAGGCGTAGAGAGCTTCGTTGCTCTGGAACGTGGAGTAGTTGACCTTGATGCCCGTTTCCTTTTCAAAATCCTTGAAGATGGATTCGTCGATGTACTCGCCCCAGTTGTATACATTCACGACCTCCTGCGGTGCCTTTTTCGCGCACGAGGCGAGTGCGAAAACCATTACGATTGCGAGTGCTAATGCAAGTGCTTTTTTCATTTTGTTACCGATTCCTTTCTGTTCGAGAGCTTCTTAATTTGCTTTTTCAGTTTTTCCTCCTGCCGAATCTCGCGGACATTGACGATGATAAGCATCAGCAAAACTGTGAGGAACAGCAGCGTCGAGAGTGCGTTAATTTTCGGCGAGACGCGCTTGCGCGTCATCGAAAATATCTTCATGGAGAGCGTCATAACGCGCGAGCCTGCGGTGAAGTAGCTGATTACGAAGTCGTCAATCGACATCGTAAACGCAATCAGCGCGCCGTTGATGATTCCCGGCATAATCTCGGGGATTATGACCTTGAAAAACGCTTTGAACCACGTACAGCCGAGGTCGCGAGCAGCGTCAACGAGGTGTTCGTCGAGCTGACTGAGCTTCGGCAGAACGGAGAGCGTGACGTACGGGATGTTAAACGTGATGTGCGCAATCAGCAACGTTCCGAAGCCGAGTTTGAACTTCAAGAACGAGCCGAGCGACACGAACAACAGACACATGCCGACACCGGTGATGATATCCGCGTTAATCAGCGGAATGTTGTTGATATACAGCAGGGGAGCGCGAATGCTCTTTTTCATGCTGTAGAATCCGACTGCCGTGAACGTGCCTACGACCGTCGCTATCGCGGCGGAGAGGAACGAAACGGCGAGCGTATTGTAGAGCGAGCGCAAAATCTCCTCGTCGTGAAGGAGTTGCTTATACCAGTCGAACGTAAAGCCCGACCAGACGGTGCGCGAGTTCGTGGAGTTGAACGAGAACACAATCAGCACGAAAATCGGCGCGTAGAGAAAGAGCATTATCAGACCCGTGTAGAGGCGACTGCCCAGACGTTTTGAGGTGTTTGTCACATCAGCACCGCCTTATCCTCGCCCTCGCCGAAGCGATTCATGAAGTACATGAATATCATGACGACAACCATCATGACGAGCGATATTGCCGAGCCGAGCTGCGGATTGTATGCCGTTCCGAGGAATTGCATCTCTATAAGGTCGCCGAGCAGCAGTTCTTTGCTGCCGCCGAGCAGCTGCGATATGGCGAATGTGCTCACGGCGGGAACGAAAACCATCGTAACGCCGCTTAGCACGCCGGGGAGCGAGAGCGGGAACGTCACGCGGCGGAAAACCGCCGCCGGCGAGCCGCCGAGGTCTTGCGCCGCTTCGACGAGGCTCTTGTCGATTTTGACGACGACGGAGTAAATCGGCAAAATCATGAACGGTAGGTAGTTGTAAACCATACCGATTACGATTGCGGTGGGCGTGTTGATGACGTTCATCGTCGGCAGGCTCAGCGCACTGAGCAAGCGGTTGATTAAGCCGTTATTGTCGAGGATTGACATCCAAGCGTACGTGCGCAGCAGGAAGTTCATCCACATCGGTAGCATTATGAGCATAATCATAATGCGCTGAATGCGTGCCGTCTCCCGCGCGAACGCGACGGCGAGCGGATAGCCCATAAACAGGCAGATAACCGTTGAAATTATTGCCAACAGAAACGAGCGCGAGAACACGGAAACGTATTTGCCCATCGACGCGAAGTTCGCGAGCGTGAAGCCGCTGCCGTCGCGTGCGGCAAACGCGTAGACTGCTATGAGTACAATCGGAGCAACGATGAATATCGCCATCCATACTACGTACGGCAGCGTCAAAAACTTTCTGTTATTCGTCATATTCGTACTCCACGTCGCCGATGTCATCATACTCGGCGGAGTAGCTGCTGTAGTCGCCGAACATACCGGAGTATTCCGACTTCTTCATGATGTGGATGCCGTCCGGCTCAATGTGAATGCCGATTTTTGTGCCAACGGGCGTGATGTCCGTCGTTTGAATCAGCCACTTGAAGCCCTTGAAGTCGACGATGATATCGTATTGCATGCCCTTAAAGGTGATATTCGTCACCACACCCGTGAGCATGCCGTCCTTAATCGCGACGATATCGACGTCCTCCGGGCGGATAACGACGTCAACGGGCTCGTTTTCGCCGAAGCCCGCGTCAAGACACTTGAATTCGCGGCCGAAAATCTCAACGACGCCGTCGCTTTTCATGATGCCGTCTACGATGTTCGATTCGCCGATAAAGTCGGCGACGAACGCGTTCTGCGGCTCGTTGTAGATATCCTCAGGCGTGCCGATTTGCTGAATGTTGCCGCCGTCCATGACGACGACGGTGTCGCTCATTGCGAGCGCTTCCTCTTGGTCGTGTGTTACGTAAATAAAAGTGATGTCCATCGCCTGCTGAATGCGTTTCAGCTCGTTTTGCATGTCTTTGCGCAATCGCAGGTCCAGCGCACCGAGCGGCTCGTCAAGCAGCAAAACCTTTGGTCGCAGTACGAGCGCGCGCGCAATGGCGACGCGCTGCTGCTGACCGCCGGAGAGTGACGATACCGTGCGGCGTTCAAAGCCCTTCAGACTGACGATTTCAAGCATTTCAAGGACGCGTGAGCTTATCTCGTCCTTTGGAATCGCAGGCTTGAGTAATCGCAGGCCGAAAGCGACGTTTTCAAAAACGTCGAGGTGTGTGAATAGTGCGTACTTTTGAAAAACTGTGTTGACGGAACGCTTGTGTGACGGGACATCGTTAATCCTCACACCATCGAAAAAGACGTCTCCGGAAACAGGTTTCTGGAAACCGCCAATAATCCGAAGCGTCGTTGTTTTGCCGCAGCCGGATGGTCCGAGTAATGTGAGGAATTCTTTGTCGTTTATTGAAAGCTCAATGTTGTTCAAAACAACCTCACCGTCAAACGCCATAGTGCACCCACTAAGGCGAATTAACTCTTTGGACATTTATCTACCCCCAATACAAAATAGTACGATTACTATACATGCAATCAACGCAAATGTCAATATTATTTTATACAATAATTCTATGCAGAAATTAGTGAATATAATGTATGGTTTTTCACTTGTTTTTTATTCATAAATCTGCTATACTATGCAGGAATAAAAAACTAGGAGATGAGAAGTAAAATGCAATCATTCAAATGGGTTTGGGAAAACCTGAAAGGCTTCCGAAAGCGATACCTGCTGTGTTTCGCGATTTCCATGATCGTACCGTTGTTTATGCTGATAAATCCGACGTTTCAGCGCAGACTCGTAGACCGCGTGCTGATGGGCGGCGAGATAGAATTACTCGTGCCGACCGTTCTGACGATGTGCTGCGTTACGCTGATTCGCAGCCTGCTCAACTACTCGTCCGTCGCGCTCGTGGAATCGAGTTCGCTCGGATTGGTATACAACCTGCGCATGAAAATCTACAAGCACTGGCAAAAGCAGGACATGAAATTCTACTCCGACAACACCGCCGGCGATTTGATGACAATCATGACCTCGGATATCGACATGGTGCGCCACAATTTGGTGTTCGTGTTCCGCCAGATTGTTTCGTCGGTGATTCTCTTTTTAGCGGCATCTACGTACTACTTCGTGATGAACTGGAAATTCGCGCTGGCGATGATTGCGCTCACGCCGTTCATATTCCTCGCGACGTATATCTACCGCAGCAAGGTCAAGACGATATACAAGGAGCTGCGCAAGCGTCTCTCGCGCCTGAACACCGATGCGCAGGAGAATATCGAGGGCAACCGCGTCGTTAAGGCGTTCGCCAACGAGACGCACGAAATCACGAAATTCAACGAAAAATCCGATTCGTTCCGCGTGCAAAACCTTGAAGCGCAGTATATTTGGCTCCGCTTTTTCCCGATTATCGAAGGTCTCGCGCAGTCGATGAACGTTACCGCACTAATCGTAGGCGGCATTCTGCTGATACAAGGACCCGACGTGCTGTCGCCC
>JGI994J12354_10003652_pt1 | contig 14245 bp, 15 predicted proteins | sample IntmicLarv3ML3BL_FD_12354 | JGI IMG/M metagenome (IMG submission 12354)
CGAAACATCCTTGCCGAACGGCACAAGACGCGTCTCCCAGCCGAGCTGTACGCCTTCTTCCGCCAACTGCTCCGCAAACTGCTTGCCGTTTGTCTCGCCCGCCATAAATACGTACAGATTCTTCTGCTGCAGCTCCTTCGCGATCTTAACAGCTGTCGCATTATCAGGCGCCGCGCCTGTGATAGCCGCGAAACCCGGGGCTGTGCCGTCAACGAACTCGATACCGCGCTCACGCATGATAACGTCGTTCGCCGCACCGAGCCATATACCGTCTATCGGGTTTGGTCCCACTATGTACTTACACGCCTCGATTATCTCGCAGGCGAACAGCGCCGAAACGCCCGCGTCAAGCGCGGTTCCCAAATATGGGAGCCACACGTCGTCGGACGGACGTGCCGGCAGTGAAGCTTTTTCCTCATCCAACACCGCCTGCAAATCCGCAAGCGTCTGCATCTTCTTTCCTGTAAACGCGTATATAACAGGCAGGTAGTAATTGGTGTCCGGGAACGAAACCGGGCAATCGATGCCCTTTTGCGCAATCGCTTCGCCGAGTATCGCCTCCGCCTTTGTAATCCAATACGCCGCGCCATCTATCGCGCCGGTACATATCACTTTTGACATTACATATCCCTCCTGTCTTTCATATCGTAAAGCTTACGTTCGGCTTTTTTGTTGATACCCAGCTTCTCGCGCGCTTCCGTTAGCAGTTCAACTATGCGGTCTGCCGCCTCCATCGGGTCTTCTATCAGATGGAAGCTTGCGCCGAACTCTTCTCTGACGCCATCGTGCAGGAAGTCGTTCACATTCTCCGAGCCTGACGTATAGAACGGATTACCCAACACAACGTCAACGCCGGACGCCACAAAGTAGCACCCTATAGCAACCGCTTTTTCGCTCATCCACTCGGGCGCAACGCCGACAGCGGGAACCATCGACAGATCGTCGCCAAGTCCTCCCTCTGCCACAATCTCGCTCGCCGCTTCGAGTATGCGGCAGTTATCCACACAGCTGCCCATATGCAACACAGGCGGTATGCCAACTGTCTCGCAGACCTCGCGCAGCCCGTCACCTGCAACCTTCAGCGCAACCTCCGGCTGCATCATGCCCGCTTTCGCCGATGCGATCGCGGCGCATCCTGTTTCAAGCACAAGCACATTGCGCTTTATCAGCTCGCGCGTCAGCACGGTGGCGTAATCGTCCATCTTCTGCTTGGGGTTGTTACAGCCGACGATTCCAACAACGCCGAGTATGCGGTTTTGGATAATCGCGTCGTTGAGCGGTCTGAATGTGGAGCGATACTTGCCGCCCAGCATATGCTTGATCGCATCTACGCTGAATCCGGCAACCAGCGGCTCTTTTTCGCTCGGAATTCTCACTTTTTCAGCCGCACGGTTCTTGTAGTTGTCAATCGCGCGCTTTATCAAATTCTTTGCCGATTTCAGCGGCGAATCCTCGTCAAACGTCACATGCGACGCGCCGATGGTCTTCGCGATATCAGCAGTCGATATGATTTCTGTATGATAGTTCTTCGCAACATCCGGCAGAGACGGCATACAGCACTGTACGTCGATAATCATCATCTCCACCGCGCCTGTTACAATCGCCAGTTCCTGCTGGAGCACATTGCCCGCAACAGGTACGCCATGGCGCATCAATATCTCATTCGCCGTACAGCACATGCCCGCGATGGTAACGCCCTCTGCGCCCGCCGCACGTGCGTACTCCTTTATCTCCGGGTCTCCGACAGCAACCGTCAAAATCTCCGACAGCGCCGGTTCGTGACCGTGGATTAGTATATTTACGGTATCCGCTTGCAGTACGCCCAGGTTCGCGGTGCTCTTCACAGGCGACGGCGAGCCGAACAGGATGTCCGACGTGATAGACGCAACTCTCGCTCCGCCCCATCCGTCCGCCAACGCTGTTCGAAACGCGTGCAGCAGCAGATTCTTGTAGTCGTGGTCAACGCCCATCGTCGTTCTGTGCATCGCTTCAACCACCATGCGGTCTATGCCGTTGGGCTTGATACCCTTCGCATCCCAGATATTCTGACGCTTCTGCGGCGCAAGGTCGAGTGTGCGGAGATATCCCTCTTGCTCCGAAAATTCGTTGAGGAACACGTTCGACAGCTCGAACGCGATTTCGTTAACCGTACGGTCTGCGGTCTCCACGCCGTACAGCTTCGCCGCATACATCAGCGCGCGTTCGTCCTTGATTGCGTAGCCGTCCGCCTTGCCCTCGGCAACCTTTCTCAGTTTCAGCACCAAATGCCGACCGTGGTCCGAATGCGCCGACGTACCGCCTACAACCTCGCGCAGGAAATTACGCGCCACAATCGTGTCCGCCGTGGCTCCGCAAATGCCCTTGGGCGACTTCGCATTAATACGGCAGGGTCCCATATGGCAGATACGGCAGCATACACCGCTCTTGCCGAAGGTACACTGCGTTTTTAGCGTTTCGGCGCGGTCAAAACAGGTGTCGATGCCGTCCTCGTGTGCTTTAATCAGCATCGCCAAAGACGCGTCGTCGGTCACCTTCAGTCCCAAATCTTGAATAATTTGATCCATAATTATCGCCTCCATAGAATATACTTGTAATTCTTTGTCCTATGTTAGCAGTTGCTACATAGGAACTTCTGTTCCTTACGAGCCATCGACTCGCCGTGAGCTTCAGCCCACGATTTCTTTTACAATTGCATCAATCCCTTGCGCAACGGGATTGTTGTCTGATATTTCAAGAAAATTCTTGCTGTTTTCGGCAAAATCAGCAATCTCCAGGTCATCCGGCAGTCCAATCACCGCATCCGCGCCTGTTATCGCCTTTATCTCGTCCATCTTAGCCGGAATCGCACCGCTTCTAAGGCGGTTCACAATCAACAGCAGTTTGTCGTATTTTATATCCATCTCGCGCGCCAGCTCGTAAAGCCGCACCAACGTCTGCATTCCCGCGTTCGACGCGTCCGACACCAGCACCAGCATATCCACCTTCTGCACGATGCGCCGTGACAGGTTTTCAAGCCCCGCTTCGTTGTCCAACACCACATACGGATACTGCCCCGCAATCTCCGCAATCACCGATTTCAGTACGTTGTTCGCATAGCAGTAGCATCCTGCGCCTTCGGGTCTCCCCATCGCTATCAGGTCAAAACCTTCCGATTCTACCAAGCTCTCCGATATCTTGAGGTTCAGCAGTTCTTGCTTGGAGATACCGTTCTTCGCCGCGTCCGCCGCTTCCAGCCGCACCTCTTCGCGCGCACGTCCAACAGTATGCGTAGCCGTAACACCGAGATTTTGGTCGAGACAGCTGTTCGGGTCGGCATCTATCGCCAACACAGGTGTGCAGTTGTTCGCCAGCAGCTGCTTTACAATCAAGCCCGAGATTGTCGTCTTGCCAACGCCGCCCTTGCCTGTTATCGCAATAAAATAACTCATGACTCTATCTCCTTTACACCTTGAAGTATCTGCTCAAACCGCGCCATAACAGCATCGCCAACCATATCCAGCGCCAGCCTGCGTTCCTTGTCGGCGGTGCGAATCTCCTCGCAGTACGGTATCGCGGCAATCATCCTGCCGCTCGGCAGAGATTCGCTGATAAACGCCTCGTCCGCCGCATTTGCAATCTTATTGCCAATATACACCACGCGCTTTATGCCAATCTCGCCCGCCATACGCGTAACCGTATTCGCACAGTCTACCGAACGCTGACCCGGCTCAACCACCACCAACATCAAATCAACGCCGTGCGATGTCGCTCTACCGAGGTGTTCGATTCCCGCTTCCATATCCATAATCAGCGTTTCATTCTTATACAGCACAAGGTCGGTCACAAGTGCCTTGATAAACGTGCTTTCCGGGCATGCGCATCCGCTTCCGCCGTTCTGCACAGCGCCCAAAACAAGCACATTGACACCATCCCACTCCACGCCAAACTTTTCCGCCACGTCCGAAACCTCGGGATTAAGCTTAAACACCTTGCCGTATTCGTTAATCTGCACACCTGTGCGCTCCTCTATGAGCGCTATCTGCTTCGAAACAGGGATGATGCTCTGCTGTTTTTCGCTGCTCATGCCCAACGCACTCGCAAGGTTTGCATCGGGGTCGGCGTCGAGCGCAAGCACGCGTTCGCCTTGACGCGCAAGCATTACAGCAAGCGCCGCCGCGATGGTCGATTTGCCAACGCCGCCCTTGCCGGATATCGCAATTTTCATATCTGTCACTGTCCTTTATTAAAAACCGTATTTTTCCTTCATCCTATCGCTCAATTCCGCCAACAGCGCGAATACTCTCTCCGCATCCTCTTCGCTGAGCGACCCTGTGCCGCAAGACGGCGTAAGAATCGCCTGCTGTACGATTTGGTCTTTGCTGATACCAACCGCCGCCAATCCGTCCATAACCTTTTCGAGCTGTACTTCAAGTGTTTCAACCGTCTGCTCGCGTATATCCGCGGATGTCGGCACAACGCCCCATGCAAGCATTCCGCCCCTATTAAGATGCTCTTTTACGGAATCCGCATACATCGCAATCGTCTCACCGTATGCAAACGCGTCGAAATTCACGATATCAACGCCCGCGTCGATGAGTATGCTCCACTCGGTATTGCCGCAGCAGTGTATGCCCGCGAGCGCGTTTTCCGCGTGAACGGCTTCGATCACCTCGTTCAGCATAGCTACAACGTCGTCGCGCTGTACCGAAACGTATGTGGAGCTTCCGAATGCCGAAAGAATCGGCTCGTCAATAAAGCAGATTACGTTTTCTGCGTACTTAGCAAACTTCTGTATCTGCCAACGCGCCTTCATCACCATCGCCTTAACGATTACATCGCGGAATTCTTCATTATAATATATCGCTCGTTTGTTTTCGTCTACAATCGTAAGCGCAATGCTGCACGGACCTGTTACCTGCACCTTCACCCACGGAATCTTTGCGCCTTTCGCTTCAAGCGCCTTTTCAAGCGCATACAAACCTTTGGAATAGCCCTCGCTGATCGCCATAGCTTCGCAATCGCCCGTACCTTCGTCCAGGTCGCACGCCATCATATACTGCTCATAAAACTCGGCAAATTCTTCGGAATAGTCGCCGTCGGTTTGGAAAAACATGCGCTTCTTTTCCTCGTCTATCACCGCGCACGGAATGTTTTCGCTGTACTGAATCTCCATCTGCTCAAACAAACCCAACTTAGGCAGCTGCGGCCATATCGGCGCGTTTAGCTTCTCCATCGAAACCTTCACCGCGTAATCCGCGTCTTCAAACGGCATACTGCCTATTGCTGTTGATAAAAATTTTGTATTCATATTTGTTGTTTCCTCTCTTGGTTATTAATATTTATATTCGGTTACAAAAAATCATATCTACGTCAAACAAGACGGGACGCCGGGGACGGCGTCCCCTACGAAATACACATTCTAACAGGGTATCGCTTCTTTCATCGCCTTAATATGTGCAGGTGTTGTGCCGCAGCATCCGCCTATGATATTCGCGCCGGCTTCAATAAGAGCAGGCACCAAATTCGCCATATCCTGCGGTGTTTCAGGGAAGGTGTCCACTCCGTCGACGTTGATTGGCAGTCCTGCGTTTGCGTGAACCAGTACCGGGATATCAGCCGAAACTGTGCGGATTTCTTTAACAATCTCTATCATACGCTCGATACCGTTGCCGCAGTTTGTGCCGATAACGTCCGCGCCCGCCGCGATCGCCTCTTCAGTCGCCGTCGCGGGCGATACGCCCATCATTGTGCGGTATGCGCCCTGAATCGTGCGTTCAAACGAGAAAGTGCATATTACTTCCAGGTTTGTGTTCTCCTTCGTCGCCTTTATCGCAATCGCCGCTTCTTCAACATCGCTCATCGTCTCTATACAAACCGCATCCGCTCCGCCCTTTTCCAGCGCGACAGCCTGAACCTTAAACGCGTCATACATCTCTTCTTCGGTAACTTCTTCAATAACCAGCATCTTGCCTGTGGGGCCTATCGACGCTATAACCCAACAGTCGTCGCCCGCCGCTTCTCTGGATGCGCGCGCCGCCGCTTCGTTGATCTCCGCCGCTCTGTCTGCCAAGCCGTAATGCTCCAGCTTGTAACACGAACCGCCGAAGCTGTTGCTCTCCACCATGTCTGAACCCGCTTCAACATAGCTCGCCGCTATGTCTTTCACATCGTCGAAACGGTCTACACACCATAATTCGGGACATTCGCCGGCTTTTAAGCCCTTTTTGTGCAGAAATGTTCCCCACGCGCCGTCCGACACGAGTATTTTACCGCTTTTTACAACATCCGAAATTCTTTGTCTTGACATGATTTTTCCCTCTTTCTATGTAAATTTTATGATTGCCCTAGGTTAAATATTTTTTTGCATACACAACGGTATTTCCAGCCCATACATATCCATCAAAGCCGCGTCCATCACGATATCGCGCGTGCTGCCGTCTGCCATAATGCGACCGTCTTGCAGGATTATTGTGCGTTCGCAGATATCGTATACCATGTCTATATCATGCGTTGCGATAAGCTTTGTGTGCGCGAATCCGCGAAGCAGCTCTATCGCCTGTCTGCGCGCCTTTGGGTCGAGGTTCGCGGTTGGTTCGTCTAAAATCAATACATCCGGCTGCATCGACAGCACACTCGCGATCGACGCGGCGCGCTTTTCCCCGCCGGAACATCGATACGGCGCGCGGTCTTTCAGATGCAGAATATCCACCTTCTCCAGCGCCTCGGTAACTCGTTTATCAACCAGTTCTTCGTCCAAATTCATATTGCGCGGTCCAAATGCCACATCGTCGTATATCGTATTCATAAACAGCTGGTCATCCGGGTTTTGAAACACCAGCCCCAGCCGTTTGCGTATGTCCGCTACCGTCTTTGGCGTAAGCTTCACATCGCCCACAAGTATCTCTCCCGCTGTCGGCTGCATTACGCCCATTAACAACAGCAATAACGTCGATTTTCCGGCACCGTTGCTTCCGAGTATGCCCACCGATTGCCCATGATGTATCGTAAAATCTATATTTTCCAGCGCACTGCGTGCGCCCGCGCACGAATTGCCGTCGGGATAGGTGTAGCTCAATCCGCGCGCCTCCACTTTATGATGACTCATTTTGTCTGATCCGCCCTCTTTTTAAATTCACTCACCAATCTATACGCCCCAAGCGACGCCAATACCACCAAATCCTCCGCATCCAGCCAGCTTGGCGCCGTTTCGTCGAACAAGATATTCCCCTCCGGCGGAAATTCGTCGTCGCCGGTCCATAGGATGTATGTAATCGGCAGATTCGGCAGCGGCGATATCGTTACAGCCGTATCGCCAGCGTTTGCAGCATGCCCGCCGAGCAATGTGCCTATATCGCGCAACGCTTGCGGGTTCGCTCCGAAACATTTGACAATCGGGCGTACAGCGCGCGCTATAAACTTTGATTCATAAAACGCCGCGCCGCGGATATCCCTGTACGCGATAAGCTTGCCTGTAGGTATACGACCGAATTCCGCAATCAGATAGTGCAGCCACAAAACCTGCTCTATCGGGCTGCCGGAATCCACAGCCCTATATTCTCCGAACCACGGCACAGAATACGCGCCGCCGCTCCACTTTGCACCCTTGTTCGCGCATACATCGTCTATGCTGAGCATCTGTAAAATTGTTTTTGCCAAATCTATCGCTGTTTGATACCCTGTCTGCATCATTTTATCCATTCCTTTGCAGTTCCGACTTTTATCTATACACCGTCATCATTTTTTGTGATTTCATTAAAATATCGTATTCTTTTGGTAGTTTTCCACGAAATTTCAGTCTATTCACAACATATTATCCATTATATTTCATTATAGCAGAAAGATTATACGTTTACAACATATTTTTTAGCTATTTTATATAGATAGGAAAAGAGACATATGAGCGCAAAAAAAGACAGCCGTTTTCGGCTGCCCAAATGTATATACACTCTATTTTTCGTCTACAAACCGCTGGATTGCCTCATACATCTCCGCGCTTATAAAATGCTCAATCTTGCACGCATCCGACTCGGCTATCGCTTCATCAAGCCCCAGTGAAGACATCAAAAACCGAGTGATATACTTATGCCGCGCGTAAACCTCCATCGCAACCTTCTCGCCCTTTGGCGTCAGCGTGATATACTTTGATTCGTCTATCTCTAAGTATCCCTGCTCCGCAAGCGCATGTACCGCAACGCTTACAGACGGTTTTGAGTAGCCCGACATCTCCACAATATCCACAGAACGAACCGCGCCCTTCCTGCTAAGCATAAAGATTATTTCCAGATAGTTTTCTCTTGATTCTATAGCCTCCGGCATAATGATATCCTTCTTTCTGTGTTAATTATTGTAATTAATTATATCAGATTATTGAATAGAAATCAACACAATCACCACACATATTTCCGCTGTGCCGAAAAATTTAAATTTTGTTCAAGAAAAATTTAAAAATGTATTGACAAGCCGATTGGTTTCTGCTAACCTTGTAGTTAGTTAAACGAACTAACTGTGTTGATTCTATTTCTAACAAAAGGTAAGGTGGTGGCATGATGCCTTTAACTATGCTCGGCGAAGGAAAGCCCGGTATCATTAAAAAAGTCGGCGGGAAACCGGAAACGCGCCAATTTCTCGAAAATCTCGGTTTTGTAGCAGGCAGTGCGGTAACAATTGTTACCCAAATCAGCGGCAATGTCATTGTAAATATCAAAGAATCACGTGTGGCAATCAGCCGCGAGATGGCAAAACAAATCATGATTTAGCAAAGGAGGTATTATAAGAATGCGAACACTCAAAGAGGTAAAGATAGGCGAAACAGTGCGTATCACAAAAATCAACGGCGAAGGCGCGGTTAAGCGCAGGATTATGGATATGGGCGTTGTAAAGGGTGTTGAAGTAACAGTGCGCAAGGTGGCACCACTGGGCGACCCTATCGAAGTGACGGTACGAGGATACGAACTTTCGTTTCGCAAGGAAGACGCAAAAATGATTGAAGTAATATAACAGGCAAAATGACTATATTTTTTTACACCATGGTTAGCGCGACTAATTAGTCGTTCTAACCAATCAATTTGCATCAAGGAGGAAATAACATGGCTATTAAAATCGCGCTGGCGGGCAATCCCAACAGCGGAAAAACTACGCTATTTAACGCACTGACCGGCTCAAACCAGTTTGTGGGAAACTGGCCGGGCGTTACTGTTGAAAAAAAGGAAGGTAAGCTCAAAGGCAACAAAGATGTGCAAATCATCGACCTGCCCGGCATATACTCGCTTTCGCCATACACGCTCGAGGAGGTCGTTTCAAGAAATTACTTGATCGACGAACACCCCGACGCTATCCTGAATATTGTAGACGGCACAAACCTGGAACGTAACCTGTATCTCACCACACAGCTTACAGAGCTTGGTATCCCTGTGGTTGTGGCGGTCAATATGATGGATATTGTGCGCAAAAACGGCGACAAAATCGACAGCACACAGCTTGCGAAGGTGTTAGGCTGTAAAGTTGTGGAAATCTCTGCACTTAAGGGTACAGGTATTACCGACGCTGCCGAAGCGGCTATCGCTATGGCAAACGGCGGCAAGACCGAACCGCAGCACAGCTTCGGCGGTAGTGTAGAACACGCACTTGCGCATATCGAAGAAGCGTTCCTACATAGTTTGCCCGAAGAACAGCAGCGATTCTTCGCAATCAAGCTGTTTGAGCGCGACACAAAGATTATTGAAAAACTCAGTGTGCCTGAAACCACACTGGCGCATATTGAAAAGGATATCAAAAACTGTGAGACAGAACTTGACGACGATGCAGAGAGTATCATAACTGCACAGCGTTATACATACATCGATTCAATCATCAGCGATTGTTGCAAGATTCGCAATAAGGGCAGGCTGTCCACTTCCGACAAAATCGACAAGGTTGTAACAAACCGCTGGCTCGCACTCCCAATTTTTGCACTTATCATGTTCCTCGTATATTTTATCTCGGTCACCACTGTTGGCACCATCGCCACAGACTGGGCGAACGAAGGCGTATTTGGCGACGGCTGGCATCTGCTTGCTATAGGCGCGGGCGACTACGAAGAAGCCACCGCTGAGTTTGAAGTTGAGCAGGCAAAAATAGAAGCGTTTGTCGCCGCCGCAGAGGAGGAAGGCATAGACACCGCCGATATTTCCGCTCTGCTTGAGCTTGAAGATGAAGACGAAGAAGAGGCTTCTAACGCTGAAGATGTTGACATTGCAGAAGATGCCGAAGAGGATGACACGGCAGAGGAAGGTTTATCAACCGAAGAAGGTGAAGAAGAAGAGGAAAGCGAAAAATCGGATGAAGAAATAATTGCCGCATTCTTAGCGGATGCGGCAGGTGTTACTGCCATAGCCGAAATCAGAGACGAAGACGGCGAGATAGAAGAGGAAATTCCCGTTGGTATCGCTGATTTCGAAGCGGCATTAGAATTCGAAGAACCCGACCCGACAAGCTTTGGACCGTGGATTCCAGGCATACCTGTGCTTGTGGAAAACTTCCTGGTATCAATCAACTGCGCAGAATGGCTGCAAAGCTTAATCCTGGACGGCGTTGTGGGCGGTGTGGGCGCTGTGCTCGGATTTGTGCCGCAGATGCTTATCCTGTTCTTGTTGCTCGCATTCCTTGAGGCATGCGGATATATGGCACGCATCGCGTTTATTATGGATAGAATATTCCGCAGATTCGGACTTTCGGGCAAGTCATTTATTCCAATATTGATAGGCACCGGTTGCGGGGTGCCGGGTATTATGGCCTCACGAACGATAGAGAACGAACGAGACCGGCGGATGACGATTATAACAACAACGTTCATCCCATGCGGAGCAAAACTGCCAATTATCGCGTTAATCGCAGGCGCGTTGTTTAATCGCGCGGCGTGGGTTGCTCCAAGCGCATACTTTATAGGTATGGCGGCTATCGTTTGTTCGGGCATTATGCTTAAAAAGACAAAGCTGTTCGCCGGCGATGTCGCGCCTTTCGTTATGGAGCTTCCGGCATATCATATGCCTACTATCGGCACAGTTTTGCGCAGTATGTGGGAGCGTGGCTGGTCGTTTATCAAAAAAGCAGGTACCATTATACTACTTTCAACAGTGGGCATTTGGTTCCTCTCCAGCTTTGGCTGGGGCGCAAACGGCTTCGGTATGGTTGAGATGGATGAAAGTATATTGGCGGCTATCGGTCGCTCTGTCGCTTGGATATTCGCGCCGCTCGGTTGGGGTCACTGGGAATCGACCGTTGCCGCGGTTATCGGCTTGATCGCAAAAGAGAATGTTGTTGGTACATTCGGCGTATTGTTTGGCAATCCGGATGTTGCAGAAAACGGATATCAGATTTGGGGAATTCTTAAAGAAAACTTCACCGCATTGTCCGCATACTCATTCCTTGTGTTCAACCTGCTGTGCGCTCCGTGCTTCGCAGCGATGGGCGCAATCAAGCGCGAGATGAACAGCGCAAAGTGGTTCTGGATTGCGGTTGGCTATCAGTGTATATTCGCGTATCTCGTGTCGATGTGTATCTATCAGATTGGTATGCTGTTTACCTCCGGCAGCTTCGGTGTCGGCACCGTTGCGGCATTTATCACAGCAGCGGCGTTTGTATGGATGTTGTTTAGACCGATGAAGAAGGCAAACACGCCGGCAAGAAGATAGAACATAAAAAATGTTTGCACGCAAATAGTATATATTGTATAATAATATCATGCGGCAAGAGCAGAGTCCTTGCCCTGCATGGTGTCATATCATAAACTAACAAGGAGGCTCGCTATAATGACATTTTTATCTGAAAACTACGGTACGATTATCGTCTGTGTGGTTCTCGCCGCGGTCGTGGCGGGCATCGTTGCAAAAATGGTACGCGACAAACGCAGGGGCAAGTGCATTGGCGGATGCAGCGGATGCGCACAATCCTCGAATTGCGGCGAATCCGGCGGATGTTGCGGCGATAAGTAGAGATGTATAAGCAAAAGCTACACCTTGGCTAAACAAGGTGTAGCTTTTTTGATGTTTAATACCTATAACAGCAGTACAACCTCCTCGTATAATATAGTTACGGTGTTTTTAACAAGAATACCGTATAAGAAACTTGTTATCTCAATTTGAATATGAGATAATATGTCTGTCGGCAGAGGGCGCAGTATCACTCCTTGAAGTTTAGCTTCTTTGAAAAGGGTTGCGCCTCTGCTTTACGGACTGATACGAATGAGCTGGATAGCATTTAGTGCTGAATATCTAACGAGGTTGTATTCCGTAAAGAACAGAGGGTTCACCACTGCCGTAAATTTTAGTAAAGGAAGTGATTTCGTGTTCTATTGCGGTATCGACATCGCCAAGTACAAGCACGAAGCATCCGTCATTGACTCAGACGGCAAAGCATTGTTTACCAGCATCTCTTTTGCAAACAGCAAGGAAGGTTGCGAAAAAGTCCTTGCTTTGTTTGAAAAATTCGGTGTTACATCTGATTCAGTAGTCATCGGTATGGAAGCCACTGGTCATTACTGGTTATCAGTGTATGAACACTTTTCACAGCTCGGATATGATGTTAAGGTTATTAACCCAATTCAATCCGATGCTTTCAGAAAGATGTACATACGCCAGACCAAGAATGATTCTAAGGACGCTTTCATCATTGCTCAAATCATGCGTTTCGGTCAATATTCTTCAACCACACTTGCGGATGAAAACATTATCGCCTTGCGTCAATTTTCACGCTATCGTCTTGCATTAGTGGACAGTTGCGGAGATTGCAAACGCCGTATCATTGCGCTTTTAGACCAAGTATTTCCCGAATACGACAAGTTGTTCTCTGATACATTTGGCTCAACATCTACGGAGTTATTACTTAGTTGCCCAACTCCAGAAGACTTACTTGCCATTTCGTCTAAGAAGTTAACCACGTTACTTAAAAAATACAGTCACGGACGTTTTGGTGAAGCAAAGGCGGTGGAGCTAAAAGCTATTGCTAAATCCTCTTTTGGTGTTTCTTTTGCCAAAGATGCGTTCTCTTTTCAAATTAAACAACTCATGGAGCAAATTGTTTTTATTGAAAAGCAGATTGAAGAACTCGAAAGCGAAATATCTTCTTTGCTTCATCAAACCAATCAAGTCATTACCTCAATTGCTGGTATTGGTGAAACGCTTGGTGCGATTATCCTTGGCGAAATCGGTGATATTCATCGTTTCGATGCGCCTAATAAGCTCGTTGCCTTTGCTGGACTTGATGTTAAAGTCACGCAATCAGGCGAATTTATTGGTACTAAAAACAAAATATCGAAACGAGGTTCGCCATATCTTAGGCGAGCTATTTGGCTTGCAGCCAATCGAGCCGCCTTTTGTGACCCAGTTCTATCTGAATACTACCAATCTCTTAGAGCGAGAGGCAAGCATCATTTAACTGCTGTTGGCGCTGTTGCAAGAAAAATGTGCAATATCATATTTGTCATTCTGCGAGATAACCGACCATATGAGCCTCTGCCACCTACCAAGGTTAATTCTGAAAATAGATGCTAACAAATTAAGTTTAATTTTTTAGCCTGTGTTTTCAGATTGGTGGGTAAATCGTCAATACATTAAATTAAAAATTGTGTTGTGTTTTTTGTTTCTGGTTGATAATTGTAATCCTTCGTGTTATACTTTATATATTAATAAAAATTATATTACGGAGGTTTGTCATGCCAAATTATCAAGATTCAATCAACTTTACCTGTAACAAATGTTCTACCAGCGTTATTTTAGAAACAAGCCGATTTTTAGAAAAATCAAAATACTCATGTCCAAACTGCGAACAAGAATTACCATCCGACACTATTATTGCATATCAAACTGCAATAAATTCATACATAAATGCAAATAATGCTTGGAGTTCAGCATTTAAACTGATTCCTATTATAGAACTTAAAGATTCGGTGTCTGAAGAACCCAAGGCGTTTTCAATCATGTTTACTGACAGTGCTCGTAATGATGGGTAGCCATATTTTCTGTTAGTTGTGCTATGGCTTTACTAAGTGCCATATGGTCATTGACAGTAAAGCCTTTGCATTTTCCGCGAATAGTACCAAACAGTTCTCTGGATTCTCTGTAGCCATATCCTGTTTTTTTTGAAAAATTACTTATTATTTTATCTATAGTTTCTTCTGAATACATTAGCATAATCTCCTTTTTAACACCATGCCTTATGTTATTGCATAAGGCTTTTTATTTTTTCAAAATATTTTCATTTTAGGGCTTGACTTTTAATAGCTGGTCTTTTT
>JGI994J12354_10003653_pt1 | contig 14242 bp, 14 predicted proteins | sample IntmicLarv3ML3BL_FD_12354 | JGI IMG/M metagenome (IMG submission 12354)
CGTGAGACCGCTGGGACGGCAGTGCGGAGCGCCATGACAGGTGCTCTGACTGCCGTCCTTTTTTTGTTTTACGGAATGACGGCTCTTGCGGAATTCAAATCGACGATTCTAAAGGAGAACTGTCATGAAGTACGAGTACATCACATCCACAGGCACAGTCGCCATTGAGGTGGACGAGCAATTTTATGATCTTCTGGTTATTGCAGACCGTGAGGAATACAACTCCAACCGCAAGCACAGCCGCCGTTATCCCATATCGCTGGAGAACTGCGAATATGAGGGCGAGTGGTTTGAGGACAAACAAAATCCAATCAATGATACCGAAGCTGCGATCCTATGGGAACGGGCATCCGCCGCTCTCACTGAGTTGCAACGACTCTGTTTTTGTGAGGTTTGTTTGAATGGTCGGACTCAACAATCCGTTGCCGACGAATTGGGGATCAGACAGCAGGTCGTGGACCGGCACATTAAAGCCGCAAGAAAGAAACTGAAAGTTTTATTTGAGCAGTAGGATGTAAAACATCCTTTCCCGTGGCTATACAGTGAGACCTCAAAAAAACTCGGTCACGGAAAGGACGGAAGAGAACGGCGGACTAACCGCTATGTCAATATCAACTTAATATCTGGAATCCGCCCGAACGCAAGACGGCAGCGCGGAACGCCCTGAAAAGGGTGTTCACCTGCCGTCTTGTTTCGTTTATGCGGATTCAATGGCTCTGGCGGATTTCGGAAATATGAAATCCAAAGGAGCCCAACATGGAAAATCAACGCTTTATTGAAATTGACGGGCAGCAAATTCCCGTCACCGAAGATGTCTATCGAGCCTATAAACGCCCATTGTGGAGTGAACACAAACGAAGGGAACGTGAAAAGCGATGCCGCAATGTTAATGGCAACCGCTGTACCGACGACTGCAGCCAATGTGAAAAACAGAGAACGGGTAGTGTTCTATCTTTGGAAAAGCTAACCGAGGATGGTTTTGACATCCCCGATCCTCTGGATTTAACACAGATGATCGAAGACTCAGAAATGCTTGAAAAACTGCATTCGGTGTTGGGTGAACTTGATTCTCGTGATCGGCAAATCATCGATTGCTTTTGCGAGGGAATATCCGAACGAGACATTGCAGTTTTGGTTGGGCTGTCACAAAAAGGCGTAAACAAGCGTAAGGCTCGACTATTTGCACATTTGCAGCAGCGCCTAAAAGATTTCTATTAATTTGGTACTCACGAAGGTCGGGACTGTCCTGTGAATATTGAGGGGAATAACGCTCCCTCATTGTTCCTTGACAAACACCGGCCTTCAAGCCGGTCATACCGGGCAAAACGGATAACGTTACCGCTCGGCGCTGCGCGCGAGGACTCCGCTCCTGCCAAGCACTTCGGTGCGACGGCAGGAGTCGGACGAGCGCCCGGCTCTCTTTCTTTTGGAGGAGATACCGGAAGACACAAAGCGCCTGCGGATAATGAGACTTCCCCGAACCTGACTGTTACGGGGGCTGCGGTAGTAGGAGTAACTCGCAGCGGAAGCATCGCACCGGCTGAAAAAGGCCGGAGGGAGCTTTCATGGGCCTTTGGCCAGTCCGAATTGTCAATAAAAAATACATTTCTGGTATTCACCGCAAAACCATTCATTTTATACATTTTACGGTTTCGGCGGTTTGACTACTGCGCCGTGGGTCCTCCTGGGCTTACGGCGTACCATCAAGCCGCCGAGCGGAACGGAGGTAATCTCATGCCGGATTCGGCTCACAATATACATTCACGAGAAATCTCATACGAGAATCTCAGCACCATCCCTGCACGACACCTCACCGGTGGCACTCCCATCTTCACCGCCTATGGCTGTGCCCTGGTGGAGCGTCAGACGGAGAAAAGCTACATTTACACGGCTGTCAACCTCGCCAACGGCAAAGCAGAAATACTAAGCCGCAGGACACGCCCTTTAGGGAAATCCGCACACGGCGATATGGCTGCGAAGATACGGTCATCATCTATCGCAGGGTCTGCGAGACTAAATGCGGATACCGCTCCCGGAAAACACCTTTCGCGCGCGGAGCTTTCAAAAATCCTGTCAGAAGTGTTCACAGACATTTTCCCTGACAACGGCTATTCATTTCGTGAAAACCAGGCGGAGTTGGCAGAACATATTTTAGAGACTATTTCACGCAGAGGGATTTCTCTCGCCGAGTCCGAGGTCGGCACCGGCAAAACTCTGGCCTACCTGACCGCCGCCGCTCTTGCCAAGCGAGGACGGCTGAATGACTTCTGGCTTAACGGCATTTACCCATCCCAGAGCTATGTCGAGCGATCCTGGCTCCCGATTGTTGTTGCCACATCCAGCATTGCGCTCCAGCGTGCTATCATCCATGACTACATCCCGGCGCTGTCAAAGATTCTTATGGAAAACGGCATAATCAGGGCACCGTTGACTGCGGTTATCCGCAAGGGCAAGGAGCATTATATCTGCGAGAAGCGGCTTCACGCTCTTTTCGATGATGTTGATGATCAGACAAAAGCTCTGCTTCAGCCGCTATTGCTCTCAGGGACTTCCTGTGACCTCGCCGATGCGGAGGGGCTATCGCCGTTTATGAAACGAAAAATCTGCGTTTCCGGGCAGTGCGGAGAAACCTGCCGACATTACCACTCCTGCCGGTATCTGCGGTACATGGATCAGGCAAACGATACTCATGTGGATTTCCAAATCACGAACCATAATTATTTCCTTGCGGATACCTTACACCGGGCAAACGGCAAGCGGCCGCTTCTGCCGCATTACCAGATGGTGATAATGGACGAAGCTCACAAGTTCCTCGCAGCGGCACGGCAAATGTACGGTGTGGAGCTGACTTCATCCGAGGTCTCGTCTTTAGCTGAATATATCCACAGCTTTGTTGAGGGCAAAACGGCAGACGGCACCAATCTTCACAAGCTTACTAAAAAATTAGAGGATCAGGGCAAGCGGCTCTTTCGAGGACTTTCTGCATCCCTTCCGGATGTAGAGGATGATGAGGTTGAGCGGTTTTCCGCCGTGATGGATGAAGAAGCCACCCGGCATTTGCGAAATATCACCCGAATTGCGGATGAGCTTGTAATCGCTCTCCCCGAAATCCATGTACAGATAAGACATCGTGAACGTAGAAAGCAAACGATATGGGCGCTGAAAAATCTATCCGAACGAACCGCCACGCTAAAAGAGCATACGAGCATGGTCTGCTGGTTGGAGGCTCCCGACAACGCCGATGATGCCATTGCCCTCAAAGCCATTCCAAAGGATTTGGATCGACGTCTTTATCGGGATATCTGGTCTGGCGGGACTCCTGTCATTCTCACCTCCGGAACGTTATCTTCGGCCGGAGATTTTTCCCGAATTAAGCAATCGTTTGGGTTGTCACGGGGTAAGGCTTCGCTTCTGAGCGAGGTCAGCATGGATTCGCCGTTTGACTATAAAAATAATGCACTGCTGTATTTCAGCAACGCCGTTTCTTTCCCGAATCAGCAAGACAAGCAGTACATCGCTTCAGTTGCGGACGAGGTCGAACGGCTGATCCGAGCCGGTCACGGTCATGCCGCGGTGTTGTTTACATCATATAACGTGATGGGGCAAGTTTACGCTTTACTATCACGGCGCGATCTGCCGTTTCCTATGTTTCGTATGGGACAGCGCGATACTACGGCGCTGGAGCGGTTCAAGCAGAGTGGGAACGGCGTGCTGTTCGCTTCAGGTTCTCTGTGGGAGGGCATTGATATCCCCGGCGATCCGCTTTCCATGATCATCATTGTCAAGCTGCCCTTTGCCGTTCCCGATCCCATCGGCGATTATGAACGGACACTTTGCGCTGACATGGATGAGTACAAAACTCGGGTGCTGGTGCCGGATATGCTGGTTAAGCTCAAACAAGGTTTTGGTCGGCTGATCCGCACGGAGAGCGACACAGGAGTCTGCGCCATTCTGGATTCCCGCGCCCGCATAGGTGCGCCTTATTACGACCGCGTGTGTTCGGCACTGCCGTCCTGCCGGGTGACTTCAAGAATTGCGGACATAAAATCTTTTATTTCTGATAAGAAACCGCCTGTCTACTTTGAATCGTAGTGCGGGTTTTCACTTTAATTCGAATATGAGGAGGGCTGATATGCCAAATCCGTCTTTGGAACAAATGAAGAATACCGATGTGCGCTCGGTCGATCCCGCCATGCTGGTGGATATACGCGATGTTTCGGTCAACACTGCTCTGCCGAAGGATAAGCGCATGCTGGATTACCTCGGTCAGATTAAAAATCCCTACTGCTTCAAGTGCGGGAAAACCGTTGTTAAGGTAAGCTTTGTTGACACCAGTGCAACAATTGAGGATCGCCTTGAGAAATACCTTTTAGCCCTGTAAATACAACACTTTTCTTTTTAAAAATATTCTGCCAAAAAGCCAAACAAAGACTTGTAACCACCTCTAACGCATGCTAACATACAAGCGGGATTAAGAGGCGGCCCCTGTGGTTATTGGCTTTCGGGCTAATAATTCACAGGAGGGTCACTTTATGCAAGCAGCAATTATAACAAATAATAAGGATACACTGAAGCAGTGGAATGCGTGCTTCTATAGCTTGCTATCTAAAGAACAAACGATTTAATGATATTTAATGGCATAAAATTATCATTAAATATAAATTTTGAAATTTAACGACAATAAAAGCGGAAATTCGTTAGAATATGTGATATACTTACCTAAAACAGCAAAATTAGGTAGTGGTTTGTATGTCATATTACTTTAAGGACAATTTAAAAATATCCAACGAAAACATCGCTTTAGATTATCGTCGGGAAATTGATGAGGAATTTTATTCTTTATTATCTGAAGCAAATAGACTTATCGGAAAATTGGATGGAATATGCCGATTTGTTTCGCATGTGGAATTTTACGAGAAAATACTGCTGATACAAGAAGCATGTGCCTCTTGTGGGCTTGAAAATAAAGCAGTACATTTTTATGATTTTTTTGACAAGACAGCAAACACCAAAGAGCTTCTACTGCCTACTAATTTATTAAGTGCCATGAGTTATGCTAGAAATAGCACTTTTTCGGATAGTACGATAAAAACGATTCATGGTATCTTGATGAACAGCGAAAAAACAGAAACTAAATATCGCAACTCTGAAAGAGTTTCTGTGAACGATACATTTTTTCTTAATATTTCTCAACCGATTCCATCAAACTGGATACCCACTGCGATTAGTGACATGAAAAAGTATATCACAACTGATGCATCTGATAATGTATTAATAAGAGCAGCAAAAGTTCTTTATCAACTCGAAGTGTTGAAACCTTTTGACATGCGTAGCAGTATGATTTCCCGGATGATGCCTGCACTCATATTGAAATGGTCGGGACTTCTATCTCATCAAGTCTTGGGATTATCTGGTTATATGTTGGATGCGAAAATTGAGTATAAAGATCGTATTCGTTCTACCTATAATCGCTGGGAAAATATGATGAGTGTGCTGTGGACAAAGTTCTTTTTAAGAGCAATGATTGACTCCTCAAACAAATCCATACAATTAGTTGAGGCTTTGGAAGATGCAAGAAAATCACACATAGACATGTTGCCCGAAATAAGCAACGGCAATAAATCCATTCAACGCATCTATGACTATGTTGCGGAAACTGTCATAGTCAGCGTGCGTCAAATAGCTGATGATCTTGGATTATCTTTCAGTGGAGTATTGAAGGTCATAAAGTCATTTGAAGATGCGAAGATTATTCAAAGTTTAACGCCTAAAGAGAGATATAGGACATACGGATATGCTCCGATGTTGGGGTTGGTTGAGTACAAAGGAGTATTTAATGCTGATTAGCGTAAAAGCTTTCCAAGACACTTGTAATTTGCATACCTGGTAGGTTGGAAAATTTTACTTAAGGTTGCAGTTTGGCAATAATCGGTGGTTGTGCTCTGGCAATATGTCGAACGAACAATATTTATATGATAACTAGGAGAACAGCATGAATACAGAACTTGAAAAAACCTAGGTAATTCTCGCACAAGCGCCGAAAGTTTTCTTAGAAAGTATGACATTCAACGATGACACCAAATTATCGCTTAGCCATAACAGTATTATTGTGTTCACAGGCGCTAACAACAGCGGAAAAAGCCAAGTTTTGAAAGATATCGAACGCTATTTTGACAAATCTAATCAAACACCAACTATTGTTATCAAAAGCGTAGACTGTGATTATTGTGGAACCATCGAGGATGCAACGTTCCGTAAAGAACGATTTTTTGTAAACCAGCAAGGGCATTTTCAGATGCTTGATTCTGGCATTTCCTTTGAAAATAGCACATTGAAACAGTGGTGGAGTGATCACACATTATACAACGGCCTTCATATGTTGTTCGTTAAGCTACTCAACACGGAGTTTCGTTTGACTGCATCAAACGCATTGAACAGAAATAATCAACCGGAAAAACATCCCATTTACAAATTGAATAAAAATGAGACACTCGCGCAGAAATTGTCAGATTATTTCCGCCAAGCTTTTGGCATTGATTTAGTTGTAAATCGCAATGAAATGCAGACTATTCCGCTACATACTGGGCAAGTCTCTGACAAAAGGGCATTCACGATAGATAAACAAGATGATTATTACAACCAAGTTGCCGCACTTCCAAAGCTCCAAGAGCAAGGTGACGGCATGCGTAGTTTTGCAAGTATTCTACTTGACACCTTCACATCTGACTACTCAATAACACTTATTGACGAACCTGAGGCATTCTTACACCCTCCACAGGCAAGGCTCTTGGGAAAAATGCTTGCGAAGAATAACCCGGATAATAGGCAGCTATTCATATCCACTCATAGTGAGGATTTTTTGCACGGATTGCTTGATGCAGATAATGCGAATGTGAAAGTAATCAGAATTAACCGAGAGAATAGTAGTAATAGAATGAGCATCCTTGAAAATAACGAAATCAAAAAACTTTGGGGGAACCCATTCCTACGATACTCAAATATTTTAAGCGGACTGTTCCATGAAAAAGTAGTTGTCTGTGAAAGCGATTATGATTGTCTGTTTTATCAGGCAATTATGGATGCAATCTATGAGAGTAAAGGCGAAATATCTCCCGACATTTTGTTTACCCATTGTGGAGGCAAGACACGCGTCAAAGATGTAGTAAGTGCATTGGTTGTTGTTAATGTTCCAGTTGTTGCCATTTGTGATTTCGTCTTGCTAAATTCAAGCCAAAACTTAAAGCCGATAATTGCTGCGTTTGGAATGGACTGGGACTCCACATTATCTACAGATATGAAGATTATCTATGACAGCATGAATGCGAAATGTAGTGGTGGAAATGACGCTTGGGAACAAATTAAAAAAATTGGCACGGCAGGATTTACGGGTAGCGAGCCGACTGCGTATGAAAAAGTAGAAGCTGTATGCAAAGCAACAGGTCTGTTCATTGTTCCAGTTGGCGAAATGGAGTGCTTTGACAAAACCGTCAACAAGGAAAAAAAGGACTGGGTTTATCATGTGTTAGAACACTATAATTTAGCAACTGAGTCAAAATTGGATGGTGCACGCAAATTTGTTCAGGAGGTAGTTGATTTTAGAAGAAATGCAGAAAATACCAAGTAGAATAAAGTGGTTACAACCAATGAACATACTGCGCAGATTACCTTCGTATCCAACATCACATCGTCGATTATCCATATAACAAGAGTCTTAATTGTTGACCTTTAGATTATTGTAAACAGTCGGTAACCGTGTTGACGAAAAATACATAATATTTTTTACCTACCTTGACAGACGCTTATTGCCGGTTAAGTCAAGATGATTTACAAGCCGGTGAATCCATGAGCATACAAAATCAAAAAATCATCTTGCAACGCTACGCAGACGAAAATCAACTTTTCAACACGCAGTTTTTTGTAGATGACGGATTTTCGGGTGTGGACTTTGAAAAACGCGAGGGGCTTCAATCCATGTTGCGTGAAGTGGAAGCCGGTCATGTGGCTACGGTCATAACAAAAGACCTTTCAAGGCTTGGACGTAATTATTTGAAAACGGGTGAACTAATCGAAATCATATTCCCAGAATATGAAGTGCGCTACATAGCCATAAATGACGGTGTAGACACAGCGAGAGAAGATAACGAGTTTACCCCCCTGCGAAACTGGTTTAACGAATTTTACGCCCGCGATACCAGTAAAAAGATTAGGGCAGTCAAGCAAGCACAGGCAGCACGGGGCGAGCGTGTAAACGGTGAAGCGCCATACGGCTTCATAATCGACCCGGCGAATAAAAATCATCTTTTGCCTGACCCGGAAACTATGCACGTCGTAAAGCAAATTTTCAATATGTATGTGCGCGGCGAAAGAATATGTACTATCCTTGACTGGCTGAAAGAAAACAAGGTTTTGACCCCCGGCGAATTATACTACAAGCGCACAGGCAAGGCGCGTCACCCACGGGCGCAGTTAGGCGCGATTTATGCGTGGTCTGACAAAACGATAAGTGATATGCTGGCACGGAAAGAGTATCTTGGGCATACCATTACAGCTAAAAAGTATACGGTATCGTACAAGACAAAAAAAGAGCGGCATAATCCGCCCGAAAAACAGCACTTTTTCCCTAACACCCACGAAGCGTTGATTGATGAAGCGACCTTTGAGTTAGCGCAAAAGAGAGCAGCCACAAAACAAAGACCTACAAAGTCGAACGAAATTGATTTATTTTCAGGACTTCTCTATTGTGCTGATTGCGGGTACAAAATGTATCTGCAAAAGGGAGCGGGAACGTTGGAGCGCAAGCACGCCTATACTTGCGGCAATTATCGTAACCGTGCGAGGAATGATTACAGTTGCACAACGCACTATATCCGAAAAACAGTTATAAAAGAACTTGTATTTGCCGACCTGCAACGTGTTTTGCGTTATGTCAAAACGCATGAACAGGCTTTTATCCAAAAGGCTACCGAATACGGCGACGCAGAAGCAAAAAAGCTGTTGGAGCAAAAACGGCGCGAACTTGACAGGAGCGCAGAACAGATACGGACAAGTTTGTAAAAGTCGTTCAGCAGCACACCGATATTCAGGAATTAGATTATGAGAACGTTCACGAATTTATTGACCGTATTCTTGTCCATGAGCCGGATCTGGAAACTGATACCCGCAAGGTTGAAATCTTTTACAGCTTTGTCGGACAGATTGACAGCGACGAAGAAAAAACAGAAAACATCTCCTATGTGCGCCGTGAGAAGCGCAACATAAAAAGTATCGTTATCTGACCCGTACTAAGTTAGTCCCCGACCATCCATCGTCGCAGTAGTAATCTGCTATCTGAAAGCCCTTTTCTTGACAATAATTTGTCAGAATGGTTCGCTGTGTTTCTATGCTGCCGCTTTCTCCAATCTGACCATCTTCGGAGGATAGTCGGCAATAGATGGCAACGTTATATTTATCTTGCTTTGTAATCATTTTTCTTCTCCTTTTTGAGCGCGGCTTTGTGCCAACAGCAGTATAGCGAAAGCTTTTTCAGAAAGCTATGACCTAATCTGACAAAGATTCGTTCGTAATTTGTTGCACACTAGACGACTGAAAGGATTCGCAAATTAGGCTTTCTATGCGGTTCGCAAAGGCTTCTTCGCCATCAAAAAAGCTGCAAACTATGTATTTGGTGCCACGAATTGTTGTTGAATTTACATCGGTTAAATTACTTTCAGCATAAATTCCGTTCATTCCCCCACCCCCTCAGCCACAAACTTCTTTGCCGTTTTCAGCGGCACATATCCCCTTGACTGCTTCACTAGCGACACAGCGCGGCTTCTAAAGAGTCTGATTTCTTCGTCAGAATAATCTATCAATGACGCAAACAACAGATTCGCTTGCGCCAGCTCTACCGCTATTTTGAAGGACAGCTTCGCCATGTGCTCTTCCATATTTTTCAGTTCGCTTCGCTCAGTCATGCTATATGCTTTGGCTATTTCTTTTGCGAAATCTTGGAGCAAATGCCCGCCGAGATACTCGCGCAGGGCCGTTTCAAGAAGCTCCGAGCGCGAGTCGAAACCGAGTTTTTGAATGTTTTCACCTGCCAGCTTCAGCGTGTTTTCTGTCAGCGAAACGGTTATTTTTTTAGTTTTTTCTTTCATTTAATCCTCCTGCTTGTCCAGATAGTGCTGGAAGCCATAAATGCTGTCATAATAGACTGTGCCAAGAGACTTCTGCACATCTGCAATACACCTCTCCCGAATTTTCTCGAAATTCTCTGGCGGAATACATGCCCTGCTAGCGCTTACATGCGCCGAAATCGAAATCTCAACTGCCAGCCTGAAAAGCTGCTTGCAGATGCGGCCTTCCAGTCGCTCTAGCATTTTTTTATTTTTTGTGAGTAGGGTTTTGGATATGTATTTGTCCAAATCTGTCGCGTTTAGGTATTCCACGTAAAAATTTACGGCTTCGCAGATTAGCTCGTTTCGGTTACTGAAGTCTTTGTCTTCAATTGTTCTGTCCATTTTTCTTATTGTGTCCGGTTGTATGTGGACGGTGATTCTTTGTTTCTTCTCGGGTGTCATATTTCCTCCATAAAATGTTGTTTTTAGGGCTTGAGTCTTTTAGGATGGCTTGGCGAGTGCTGCGGCTGTGGCAGTTTTTTCGGTTTGGGACTTCCGCGTTAACACGAGTGTACGCAAACTTGAAATCCTCGAACGGCTTTGCCGGTCGGCGTTTCAGGCGTTTTTGCCGCGAAAGCGGCATAAACGCTTTAACCTGCACTTGGTTTTGTCGGCTTTTACCCCCTCACTATTACATACGGTTTAAGAAGGCAAAATGGGGCGCTTTTAAAAAAATTTTTCACCCCTTATCTTTCTATATAATTTTTCGAGGGCAAACGTTGCATGATTGGAAAAAATTTCTTGCGACAGAATTTTATCTCCCTACTTCTTTAAAGGAAAAAGCCCGGGGATTGGACGAAACTTTTTTTGCAAAACGATTAAATAACAAAAAAATCCGCTTGCATTTAAATGCAAGCGGATTTTTGATGCGTCCGTCACTTTTTCTTCTGTTTTAAATATCTTTTAAAATTAGTCCTTAACATTTATGTGCTTCACAAAAAGATGGGGAAATACTTGGCTTGTGCGACTTTTTTCAAAAATGTGTGCGCGCTCAGTGAAATTGCTGCTTAGCATTGCCTTTCAGCTTTAATCTGAGGGGCGAAATTGGGCACAACGAGGGGCGCGAGTTGGTAGAGTGTCCTTTCTGCAGGTACGGCGGTGCATGGCAACATGATGGAATTAGGGGGCTCTGTGCTTTGCTTTTTATCGCTCCGCTCATTATATACTTAATACCGGATAATAGAGGCACTGTTAAGACTTGCAACTTGCAAGCCTTAACTTTTTAGCCGTTTTCTGTTAGTTCTATCTTTCCGTGGTTTTCTTCAAACTCCCTTATGCAGTTATTTATCAGAAACATAACTTGCCCGCTTGCAGAGCGGTCTTTGTATTTAGCTACATAATGAAATTTTTTGAGGACATCTTCGTCTATCCTGATGCTTATATGTTTAGTTTTATTCATTTTATCACCCAACTCGCTTATTTTGCACTAAATATATTTTTTATAGGCTCAAGCCTTCGAAAAAGTCATTAAATTCAACGTTGAAAATGGTTTTTAATGCCACCAATTCACTCACGCGAATATTGATTCTGTTTGTTTCGATTTTTGCATAGGTGCTTCTCGAAATATTTATTTCCATTAGTTGCAATTTTGCCACGACTTCATCTTGGGTTAGCTTACTTTTAAGCCTCGCTTTTTGTATATTGCTTCCAATATTCATATCCGGTCTTATTTTCTGCATTTAAATCACCGCTTTCGTTCTGTATAATGAACATTTTTCTTGATTTTACATATTTCATGCTATATAATGTTTCGTAATACAGAACATTTGTGTCGGAAATAAGAAAGTGGTGATACTGTGCAATGTGGATTTGATTATTGTGTTTATAATCGCTGGCATGAGTGCGTTTTAGATGAAGTGCAAATAAACCAATTGGGAATGTGCGATTCGTGCGAGCTTGTCACTGTTCCAAAAGAGCATCTTGAAAAATATAAAAAGAGGCGCTTAAAAGAAATAGAAAACATTTGGGCAAATTATGATATTTAGCATCAATATAAAAAGAACCCCTCCGAGGATAAAATCCTTGGAGGGGTTTGGAGCTCCTGACCAGAATCGAACTGGTTACCTCATCATTACGAGTGATGCGCTCTACCGAATGAGCTACAGGAGCATATTTAGTTTTTTAGAGCAAAAGTCCTCATGCTTCTTTAGCGTCTTTCCTTGCCTTTGCTTGCAAGTGCCACCTTATCTACACTTATAGACCCCTTCATTACGAGTGAAGTGCTCTACCGACTGAGCTACAGAAGCGTATTTATTTATCTTGTTGCTTAATTTGCAACACCGAAAATTATATATCAGTTTAGCCGCAGAGTCAAGTGCTTTGCGGCTTTTTTCTCTAAACTGTTTTGCACCAAGCAGTCAATTTTATCCGCTTTAAAAGATTTATTTGCCTAATGTCATTAAAATATGGTAGGCTATAAAATGCTGTCGGGTAGTGCGCATTTCTGGGGGAGCTTTTAGCTCAAGGGGAAATTTGTCCACGCCTTTTTGCAGGGGCACAGTTGAGATTTTAGAATCTGCTTTTTTAGCAGAGTGAAAGGTTTGTGTGAAAAAATGCAATGTTTCAACAATAGGGCATGCGCTTGTCCAAATTTTAGCTGTCCCAACCACAGCAAATGCTGTGCCTGCATTCAAAAACACAGGCAGGCGGACGGGCTGCCTTTTTGCCTGTTTCCTGACAATAACGGTGATAAAAGTGTCTCTAATTACTATCGCAACTTGAAGGCGCGATTTGGTGGCTATGGCGGTTTTAAGGCTTTGGATAATAGCGCGAGTGGCAGCCGACGGGCTGCCACTCGTTTTTTAGTCGCACACTTTTATTTTCGCCTACGAGAGCGCATGTGGGCGTGGTGATTTTGCGGTTTTTTTAGAGTCGCGGAAAAATTAAAGCTCGAGCGATAAAAGCGCCGAAACTATCTCCTCAAAGGCGCAGGAATGCGAAGCTTTTACAAGAACCGTATCTCCGGGATTTATGGTGTTTTCAAGACTTTTTATAAGCTGCGCCCTATCCTCAAAAAAAATCGCAACATCGCCTGCGCCGCGCGCTGTGCTGCGCGACATTTCGCCCGTCAACAAAACAAGCGCTGCGCCGGAGGCTCTTGCAAATGTTCCTGTTTCAAAATGAAGCTCTGCCGAGGCTTCGCCAAGCTCATTCATGTCGCCAAGGATGCAAATATGCCGACCGGGTAGCCGAGAGAGCGAGCGCATTGCTGCCATTACAGAGGTTGGGTTTGCGTTGTAGCAGTCGTCTATTATGGTGATGCTGCCGCGTTTTAAGACGCGCGAGCGTCCGCTCATGGGTTCATAGGATAAAATTCCGTTTTTGATTTCATCGGCGGAAAGCCCAAGCTGCGCTGCAACCGCCCAGGCAGAGAGTACCGCATAAACCATGTGGTCGCCATAGGCCGGAATTTTTATCTCTTCCTCCCAGCCGGCGCAGCGAATTGTGCAGGCGGTTGTGCCATCCTCGTTTGTTCTGACGTTGAAGGCTCTGACGTCGCAGCTCTGCGACAGTCCAAAGGTCACCTTTTCGTGCGATGCTTCAAGACCCATCAGCAGGGGGTCGTCCCCGTTTATAAAGACCTTGCCGTCCGGAGCGAGATTTTCCAAAATCTCGCTCTTTGCCTTTAGAACGCCCTGTTTATCGCCCAATCGCTCAAGATGTGCGCTTCCGATGTTTGTAATCACCGCGTGGCTTGGGCAGACCATCTCGCCAAGGCGCCGCATTTCGCCAAAGTCGGAAATGCCCATCTCGATAACCGCTGCAGTGTGTGAGGCTTCAAGCCCAAAGAGGGTTAGCGGAACGCCAAGCTCGTTGTTCAAATTTCCTGCGGTTTTGTGGACAACAAAGCGCTGGGACAAAACGGCGGAGAGCATCTCCTTAACTGTTGTTTTTCCGACCGAGCCGGTTATGCCGATTATGGGAATGTCAAAGCCTTGTCTGTAAAACTTCGCAATTTCGCGAAGTGCTGTCTGCGTGTTTGGAACGAGGATTATGTTCCCCTCGAAGCCTTCTGGGCGTCGCTGCGCCAGAATGCACAGCGCCCCATCTGCTATTGCCGCGGCGGCAAAATCGTGACCATCGAC
>JGI994J12354_10003654_pt1 | contig 14242 bp, 14 predicted proteins | sample IntmicLarv3ML3BL_FD_12354 | JGI IMG/M metagenome (IMG submission 12354)
AAAAGAATTCCTTTCGAGGTTTCTTTTGATCCGTTTTATTCTGATGAAAATATAAAAAGATTAAAAAAATCAATAGCCCAAATGGAATCTACCGGAGGTACTGTGCGAGAAGTGGTGACGCTTGATGATTAAGGCGTGGACAGATGAAGCATGGCAGGATTTTGAGTACTGGATGAAACAGGACAAAAAACTCTAAAGCGGATTTTGTAACTGATAAAAGATATTGACGGAAACGGCTATGAAGGAATAGGCAAACCGGAACGGTTGAGTGGTGATTTGTCAGCATACTGGAGTCGCAGAATAGACGACACGAACCGTATCGTTTATCGCATAGAGAACTCTGTACTGAAAATCGTTCAATGTGGATCACACTATCGAAATAAGTGAAGAATGGAAAAGAGGCGCAAAAAAAGGAAGATGTGGGACACCCTGTAGCAACGCCTTATATACATGATAAGGTTGTGGATATTTAAGTATTAGGGACTCAAGTCATTGTGCGCGAATATGTCACGGGAGAAAAAATGAATGAAACCACAAATGATTATTTTTGATTATGGTCAAACGCTTATTGATGAAACGAGATTTGATGGAATAAAAGGAGCCGAAGCTGTCCTTGATAAATGCGTAAAGAATCCGAACCATATCACAGCAGAAGAAATACAACAATTGGCAAATGAAATAGATTTAGAGAGTGGAAGATACAATCCTAAAAACCCTCATCTTTGCATAACGGAAATACATAATTACCAGTTTCAAAATTATCTTTACGAATATTTTGGATTAGAGAGGATGGTTTCACCGCTTGAACTTGAAACCGTGTTTTGGGATGCCTATGCACCCGGAGTGCCTACTCGAAATATAAGTACTTTACTCGAATTTTTGAAAGAACATGATATCAGAACTGCCGTAATCAGCAATATTTCTTTTAGTGGACAAGCTCTTTATAACCGAATCAATTCACTTCTGCCAAATAATCATTTTGAGTTTATCATAGCTTCCAGTGAGTATGTTTTCCGAAAACCACATAAAAAAATATTTGAAATTGCATTAAAGAAAGCGAAACTGGAAGCGAAAGATGTCTGGTATTGCGGAGATAATGTTTTGTGTGATATCGCCGGAGCCCAAAAGGCGAATCTTTCTGCTGTTTGGTACAAAGGCGCGTGTAGAAATTCTTTTCTTAATCCAAAAGAAAAATATATTGAGATTAATGACTGGTTGGAGCTAATCAATTTGTTGGAGGAATTGTGATTCACTTTTGTAGTCTGATATTCAAATGTGAGTTGAATTTAGTAAAAATTCTACTGTTTGGTTATCGTTTTGGCTCGGAAAAACGCGCATAATATATCAAAAAGGGGTGATTATTATGCAGAAAATAGTTGCGGAAAATATATCTCGATTTAGAAAAGACTTAGGGTTGACGCAAGAAGCGCTTGCAAATAAGCTGCAAATATCCTTTCAGGCAGTCAGCAAGTGGGAAACAGGGCAGGCAATGCCGGATACTACAATGTTGCCAAGACTCGCACAAGCACTTACGGTTAGCGTTGATAAATTATTAGGATATACTGCTTTTGCAAGGGATGTTTCCGTTTATGAAAATGACTATCGTAAAGAAAATTATTTTTGGGGGCTTCGTCCATCCACAATGTGTCTGAAGGTGCTGGAATTATTGCCGCCGGAGCAACCTCTGAAGCTTCTTGATATTGGTTGTGGTGAGGGGAAGGACGCTGTGTTTTTTGCACGGTGCGGATATGATGTAAGTGCATTTGATATTTCAGAAGCCGGACTTGAAAAAACAAAGCGTCTTGCTGACCAAGCTCATATTCAAGTGAAGACCTTTCGCGCAAACCTACTGGATTATCGACTGGAGGAAAAATACGATATACTCTACTCCAGTGGAACATTGCACTACATTCCCACGGAATTGCGGGAAGAAATATTTGGGAATTACAAATCTCACGTGAACGAAAACGGTCTGGCGGCATTGCATTTGTTTGTAAAAAAACCGTTTGTTGCAATCCCATCAGAGAAAAAATCACATTCGTATCCATGGAAATCCGGAGAAATATTTACACATTTTCACGACTGGTATATAGAGTACTGCACAGAGTATGTTTTCGACTGTAATTCCGGTGGTATACCGCATCAGCATGCGGCGAACCGGTTATTTGCGAGGAAACCGAAACTTGCGTAATAAAGGGAAAACGAAGATTATTCCCTTTGATGATCTGTAAGGTTATATTTCTTCACAATTTCTCTTGCTTTTTCCAATAGTAATTGTCGAACAGGCTCGGGCTTTAGAACCGTTATATATTCTTGATAAGAAAGAAGCGTGCCGTATAGCCACCCGTCCTCCGGCCATGTAGCTGTCACAAGGAAGCTGCCGTCCGGCTGCATTTCAACGGAAGCCGCATCGAACTCATCATAGATGCGATAGGCCATTTCCGGATCAATTTTAAGGGTTAGCGTGACGACGGATGCTGGTTGAATGGAAGCTTGCGGGTCAGGTGTCATGGAGGAAGTATCGCGTTCTGTGAAAAACTCGTCTGTAATCAGTAAATCCGTGATTCGTGTAAGCTTGAAAACACGCATATCCTGACGAGTTAGGCAAAATCCCTTGAGGTACCATGCTTTTGATTTGAACCAAAGCTGTATCGGTTCTATACGGCGGTGTGTTTTTTCGCCCAAGGTGCCAAAATAATGGAAATGTACTATTTTTCTATTTAATATCGCGTTTTTCAAATCTTGGAAAACATTTTCATTGGAAAATCCCCAATCAGAAAAATCCACATCGAGCCAATGTGGTATGTCATTTTTATTAAAAAGAGCAGACAACTTTTGCAAAGCGGAATCGGTTTCCTTCGTGGTAATGCTGGAAAACCCCTGCAAAGCGGTAAGGATCTCGTTTTGCTCCTTTTCGCTTAAAATGGCTTTGTTTAGGACAAAATCGGGAAGAAGATGAATGCCGCCGCCCCTTCCTTTTTCGGTATAAATCGGAATGCCCGCGAGGCTTAACACATCAATATCTCGATAAATAGTTCGCGGAGATATACCGAAATGTGCCGCCAATTCCTTTGCGGTTACGGATTTTCTATGAAGTAAGATGTAAATTATCTCGAATTGCCGGTTCATTTGCATTTGATTCACCACCTAAGAGCATTATAATGGAAAAATTGGACAGTATCATGTCATATTATTTTTTGACAAATTGCCGGTGGTGTATAATTGCTTTATCGTAAAAAAATATTCTTCTTACCATCGTCGCTGTACATGGTCGAGTGAGAAAAAAGAGGTGCAGCATGACGAATGCAAAAATAAAAATGATTGTTACGGATTTGGATGATACTCTGTTAAGAAGTGATAAAAGCATATCGGATTATACCGTGTCTGTTTTTCAGCGCTGCCGGGCGAGGGGGATAAAGATTGTCTTTGCAACGGCGCGTCCGATTATAATGGTGGACGATATTCAGGAACGTATTCCGGCAGATGCGGTTATCACAATGAATGGGTCGTGTATTTTTGTTGNCAANCNGATTTGGAAANCNTTCACCTTTGAGCCTTCTATGCAAANGCGTATCCTTCGCGATTTGACTTCCCGGGAAACGGTTTATCANATNTCTGCTCTGACCGGCGACAAATACTATAGTAACCGCTCGGAACGAGCCGCGTATATTACTTATATGGATTTTGAAAAAGAAACAGATGTGGCATTTAGTGCCATTGCGTTTCATTATAAGGATCGTGAAAAGGGCTTAGAGATTTTGGAAAACTATAAAAACTTAAGCTTTGTTTCTGTTTCGAGCATGGATTTGTTTGATATTCTCCCCGAAAATGTGAATAAATTCAAGGGTGTAGAGGAAGTCGCGACTTGTTTTGGGGTTGATGTTTCGGAGGTAGTCGCTTTCGGTGACAATTTTAATGATATAGAGATGTTAAGCGGCTGCGGCACAGGAATTGCTGTTGAAAATGCCATTTCTGAAGCGAAAGCGGCGGCGAACGATATTTGTGAATCCTGTGACAAGGACGGCTTGGCAAAATGGTTGGAGGCGAAAATATTGGCGTAGTAGGGAGGGTTTTAGTTTTCTAAAGGTAGGGTGATTGTGATACTGGTTCCTTCGTTTACGCGACTTTTTAATTCGAGATTTCCACCGTTTGCCATTACGATATGCTTTACAATCGCAAGTCCCAAGCCGGTACCTCCGGTCTTTTTGGAGCGGGATTGATCCACTCGGTAGAACCGCTCGAAAACTCGACTCTGCATTTCCTTTGGGATACCGATTCCGGTATCGGATACGGTGATTTTGGTTTTCTGCGTAGATGTGTGGAGAGTGACGGTGACGGTACCGTCTTTTTTATTATATTTGACGGAATTGTCGATGAGGTTATAGAAAAGCTCTTCCATCTGAGAACGGTTCGCGGAAAGGATACCGCTGCCGGATACGGTAACGGACACATTTTGCTCCTTGATTTTAGGCTCGAGTGACGAGATGACAGAATAAGCAATATCTGACAATTCAACCCTTTCAATGGCGGCTTGCCCGCTTCCTTCATCCAGTCGCGAAAGCATAATAATATCTTCAATGAGTGCAATCAAGCGTGCCGCTTCATCTTTGATTTTTCCGTAAAAGGAGGTTTTGTCCGCCTCCATGACCATACCGTTTTCAAGCATTTCCGCATTGCCGTAAATGGTGGTAAGCGGGGTCTTTAGCTCGTGCGATACATTTGCGGAAAATTCGGTGCGAAGCTTTTCGGACATATTTTTTTCGGTAATGTCTAAAAATAAAAGAATCGCGCCGCTTCCGGTCACAGGGCTGAAGTATACCCGGTAAATTTTACTGTCGTGAGAAAAATTGCATTCGCCGCGAATACCGGAAAGTGCTTCTTTTATTGATTCATTCAGTTCGATGTTGCGAAGAATCTCGAGAATGTTTTTTCCTGTCATTGATTCGGGTGGAGAAAAAATAGAGGACGCACTTTTGTTGATGGCAAGGATAACTCCTTTTTCGTTCAAGAAAATAATGCCTTCCTGCATATTTTCCATAGTAGCTTGCATGGTATTGGAACGAATCGTCAGGTCAGAAAGCTGTTGATTGATTTGTGTGCGCTGTTCGGAAATGGTTTGGATAAAAGGGGTAAGCTCGTCATAGGGGGCGGTTAGCTTTTCGTTGAATTGAACGTTGTTGATGGGGCGCACAATTCGGGCAGTGAGATGTCCCGCTACAAGATAGCTGATGAGGAAGGTAAGAATAATGATAATGAGAACAACGGGAACCGCTTCGCCGAACATACTCAAAATACTGCCGGTGCTTTTGGAAAGACGCAAAACGGAGCCGTCATGCAAAAGAACAGCACAGTAAAAGGTCTCCTGCTCCAGTGTGGAAGAAAAGCGGCGGCTTTCGCCAATGCCGGAGGAAAAAGCTTCCTTGATTTCTTCCCGGTTTGCGTGGTTTTTCAATGCCTCCGCTTTCTGGTCATCGTCAAAAAGGACCTCTCCGTCAGGCGCGATGATGGTAAGGCGCATATCGGAAATGGAAAGGGTCGCGTAGTTTTCCGCTGTGACGGTATTTTTTAGTATGATGGCACGCTCTCTTAATTCTGTTTGTACGGAGGAAGAAAGCTGCAAATAGAAAACAACGCACAATGCGGCAGATGTCAGCAGCAGGCTGATGACAGTCAGCAGAAGCATATTGAAAAAAATGCGTTTTCTCATGTCTTATTCCTCGATTTTGTAGCCGACATTGTGTACGTTTTGATATTTTTGCCACTATCACCGAGCTTTTGACGAAGCGCGCGAATATGCATATCGACGGTTCTACTGCCTCCGCCGAAATCAAAATTCCAAACCTCCTCAAGAAGCTTGTCGCGTGAAAGAACGATGTTTTTGTTTAGCATCAGATATTGTAATAACTCAAATTCCTTGAAAGTAAGGATTATTTCCTGATCCCCGCTGAAAACGCTCCGCTTATCAGGGTGGAGGGTGATATTTCCGATTTTTAATAAGGAGGATTTTTCTTCTCCCTCACTTCGGCGCAATACAGCCTTGACACGGGATATGACCTCAAGAACAGAAAATGGTTTTGTGATATAGTCGTCCGCGCCCAAATCAAGTCCCTTGATCCGGTCGTATTCGGAGCCCTTGGCAGTAAGCATGATGACAGGAAGCTTTTGGTGCTTTGAAGATTCTCTTATTTTTTTCAAAATGGAAATGCCATCTTTTCCGGGAAGCATGATGTCCAAAAGAAGTAGTGCCGGCGGAGATTTTTCGAGAATATTCAATATTTCGTCACCATCGGAGAAGCCCTCGGCGGTAAACCCTGCGGAGGTCAAAGCATATAAAATCATATCCCGAATATTGTCGTCATCCTCAACTATATATATTTTTTGCAAAATAACATCTCCTATAATACTTGTTTATCTTTGTGTCTCCCTGTAATGGAGAAAATCACCCACTCGGCAATATTGGTGGCATGGTCGCCGATACGTTCATAGTATTTGGCAATTTGAAGCAAGTCAAATGCCTGCTCNCCGTTACGAACATCTTCGTGAACAAGCTCTATCAGGTCTTTTTTTACGGTGATATAAAGCTCGTCAACNATATCGTCATATCCNATNACNGATTGGGCGATATCCAAATCCTTTTTTACAAAAGCGTCAATACTTGTCGTGACCATTTTTATCGTTGCCTCCGCCATTTGCGGGATATGCTCGAGTTTTTTTATATATTCCTCTTCGGAAAGAAACACGCAAAGCTCNGCAATATCTGCCGACTGGTCGCCGATACGTTCCATGTCGGTGATGATTTTAAGCGCGGTAGATATTTGGCGTAGATCCCGTGCGACAGGTTGTTGATTCAAAATCAATTTCAAACACAGGCTTTCAATTTCTTTTTCCTTTTCGTCAATGATCTCATCGCCTTCCATCGTACTTTGAGCGATTACGGCATCCTGCGCCATCAGTGCTTTTGTCGCATTAGAAATAGCGCGTTCTACTAATGCCCCCATTTCAATCAAATGATTATTCAGTAAAGCCAATTGTTCATCGTAGCGACTTCGCATTATCCGAACCTCCCTGTAATATAATCCTCTGTTCGTTTGTCATGAGGCTGTGAGAACATAGCCTCCGTTTTTGAATATTCAATAATCTCACCTAAAAGAAAAAATGCGGTTTTATCGCTGATTCGCGTGGCTTGCTGCATATTATGCGTCACAATAATTATACTATATTTCTCCTTCAGCTGAAAAATAAGCTCCTCGATTTTGCCTGTAGATATGGGGTCGAGAGCGCTTGTCGGTTCGTCCATCAAAAGAACCTCCGGCTCAACGGCAAGGGCTCTGGCAATACATAGACGCTGCTGCTGCCCGCCGGAGAGGCCGAGCGCGGATTTTTTCAATCTATCCTTTACCTCATCCCAAATAGCGGCACCCCGTAGAGAATTTTCTACCATGTTGTCCAGCTCGTATTTTCCTTTGATGCCATGTGTGCGGGGACCAAAGGCAATATTGTCATAGATGCTCATGGGAAAAGGATTTGGTTTTTGAAAAACCATTCCTACGCGTTTTCGAAGCTGGTTTACATCTATATTTTTATAAATATCTGTGCCGAATAATTGAACGCTGCCTGTGATTTTACAGCCCTGTACCAAGTCATTCATTCGATTCAGAGATTTGAGTAATGTGGATTTCCCGCAGCCGGAGGGTCCGATAAAGGCAGTGATTTCTTTGCTCTTTATATCTATATTGATATTCTTCAATGCTTGAAAATCACTGTAGTAAAGGTCTAAGTTTTCGATTTCAAAACAATTCATGTTACTCTCCCGATTCTTTTTGCTATTTTGGCAGATAAAGTATTGATGAGGACGACGACTAAAAGAAGAATGACGGCGGTTGCGTAGCCTTCATCTGTGTGAAGTCCTTCGCTTGAGAGCGCGAACATATGGACAGAAAGTGTTCTTGCCGACTGCAATGGATTCGTAGGTATTTGTGCAACGCTTCCGGCTGTATAGATGAGCGCTGCCGTTTCGCCGACAATACGCCCAATCGCTAAAATAATGCCTGCCAATATTCCGGGTACGGCTGAGGGAAGAACAATTCGAAAGACGGTGCGAAGCTTTCCCGCGCCAAGTCCGAAGGAACCTTCTCTATAGGTGTCGGATACGGATTTCAGTGCTTCCTCACTGCTTCTCATGATAAGTGGCAGTATCATAATAGAGAGAGTAAAAGCACCGGCAAGTAAAGAAAATCCCCATCCGAGAGAGGTCACGAAAAATAGCATACCAAATAATCCGTATACAATGGACGGAATACCGGATAGGGTTTCGGTTGTCATGCGAATGAGTTGAACTGCCTTATTTCCTCTCTTTGCGTATTCCACAAGATATATGGCGGAAAAAATACCAAGCGGCGCGGCAATAATGAGGGATAAAAGTGTCATCATGATGGTTGAAATCATAGCGGGCATGAGGGATACATTTTCACTGTTATAGGTAAAAGAAAAAAGGGAAGGCTTTATATGCGGAATACCCTTTACAAGAATAAATCCGACAATAAAAAGAAGTACGCCCATAGTAAAAGCGGCGGCTGTCCAAGTGATTACTGCCATAAATTTTTCTGAAAAATATTTTTTCTTAGGCATTATTTTTCCCTCCCTTTCAAAGCCGAGAAGCTCAGATTGATAATGAGGATAAATACGAAAAGAACAACACCGGTCGCGATAAGCGCTTCTCTGTGAAGCTCGGAAGCGTAACCCATTTCCAGTACGATATTAGCGGTAAGAGTACGAACGCCTTTTAGGATAGAGGAGGGAATACGCGGTTGGTTACCGGCGACCATGATGACGGCCATGGTTTCTCCGATGGCTCGTCCGATCCCTAAAATAACGGCGGCGAAAATACCGGATTTGGCAGCGGGCAGCACCACACGGAAAATACTGCGGTAATGCCCTGCGCCAAGTGCCAAGGCACCCTCATAATACTGCTCCGGAACAGCCCTAAGAGAGCTTTCGGCAATGCCGACAACGGTAGGCAGTATCATGATGCCCAAAAGGATACAGGCAGATAGAATACTGCTTCCGGCGAAAGGCAAAATCGCTGCCATTCCGAAGAATCCGTATACAACAGAGGGGATTCCCGAAAGTAGCTCTATGCCGGGTTTGATGAATTTATATATTTTTGCAGGGCAGACCCTTGCCAGAAAAACAGCCGTCAGAACGCCAATGGGAACACCGATGAGAATGGCGCCTCCTGTCACATAAAGGCTTCCCAAGATCATTGGGAAGATCCCGAATAGCGGCGGGGTATCGACCGGCGACCATTCTTGTCCTAAAAGAAAAGAGAAGAATCCGATTTCACCTATTGCCGGAATTCCGTTCGCGAACAGGAAAAAGCATATGAGTGCTACGGCAAGAATAGAAGCGAGCGCTGAGATAAAAAACACAGCGCTCATCAGTTTTTCTACGATTTTGTTCATGATTCAATTTCGCTCCATACAAGAGTTTCTCCGATAAAAATACTCTTGACCTGCTCGATGGAAAGATTTTCTGTCGGGTTTTCGTTATTAACAATGACGGAAATACCGTCAAGCGCAATTTGTATGGAGGAGAGCTTCTCCAGCTCACTGTCCTTTAGGGCACGGCTTGCCATTCCAATGTCGCAGGTTCCGTCAATAGCACCGGTGATACCGGCGGAGGAATCACTCATTTGTATTTCAATAGAAGCGTTTGTGTTGACAGAAAGATACGCTTCTTTTAGTTTTTCCATGATCGGGGTCACAGAAGAAGAACCGGCGATAACGATTTTTCCGGAAGGCATATTTCCTTCATAGGGAGCGGCATTTTCCGATACGGAAATATAGCTTTTAGCGATAACGTCTTGTCCGTCAGAGGACAAAATGAAGTCAATAAAATCCTGTGTCAATTCATCGGGTGTTCCTTTGGTCGCAATGTTAAATGGACGGAAAATAGGATAGCTTCCATTTTTTACATTTTCGGGGGAAGCGGTTATACCTTCAATTTTCAGTGCTTTTACAGTGTCGTTTAGGGAACCGAGAGAGATATATCCGATAGCGTATGTATCGCCTACGATATTTGTCATCATGACATCGGTTTGCTTTGCGATAATGGCTTCCTTTGTGGTCAAATCCTTTCTGGAGCCGTCATCGTTTTTTTGCTCAATGCCGAAAAGCTCAATGAACGCGCCTCTGGTGCCGGAGCCGTCCTCACGAGAGATAACAGAAATGTCTTTTTTAGTATTAAATCCGGAAGTATCGCCGGAACAGGCGGTAAATAATAAAGCTGCGATCGTCAGTAAAATAGTAGTACCAAGAATTTTTTTCATAATAATTCCTCCTTAATATTCGTACAAAATCATTGTAGTGGTGGAATATATGAGAAAAATACAGTTCCTTGTAAAATCTATGTAAAGTCACAAAAAAAACAGACAAGGCGTGAAGACTTGTCCGTTTTTTCGTTTGTAGTATATAGAAGCTTACAGCCATTCGCCGAATTTTCGGATATATATTCCTTTGAAAAGCTGTGTTCCCACACAATAACCCAAAAGCAGTACGATCAGCCATGGAATGTAAGAAATGGGAAGCATCGTTAGGTCAAAGCCGCTGGCAATGCCGGTAAAAGCTAAGATGACAGCAATTACGCCGACAATCAGAGAGGATACAATTAAAGGAAGAGAGGCGCGGCTTTTCAAAAAGGGAAGCTTACTGGTTCGGATCATATGCACAATAAGAATCTGTGACAAGGTGCCGAAAATGAACCATCCGGCTTGAAACAAGGATGCCAGCTCCGGTGTGTTTGCTTTTATGACCCACCACATGACGACAAAACAAAGTATGTCGAAAATAGAACTCAAAGGCCCCATCAAAAGCATGAACCGCTGGATGCCCGCCGTTTCCCACCGCCGCGGTGCTAAAAGATATTCTTTATCCACCTGATCAAAAGGAATACCGACCTGTGAGAAATCGCAAAGAAGATTTTGCGTCAAAATATGAACCGGAAGCATCGGTAAAAACGGCAAGAAAATACTCGCCACCATGACGGAAATCATATTTCCGAAATTCCCGGAGGCTGCCATTTTTATATATTTCATGATGTTTCCGAAGGTGCGGCGTCCTTCGAGAACACCCTCCTCCAATACCATCAGGTCTTTTTTCAAAAGAATGATATCCGCCGTTTCCTTGGCAATATCTACGCCACTATCGACAGAAATGCCGACATCCGCTTCCCGTAAAGCAGGCGCGTCATTGATGCCGTCACCCATATAACCAACTGTATGCCCGTTCTTTTGAAAGGCATCCACGACACGCTGTTTTTGTGCAGGGGAGAGCTTGCTGAATAAATCACAGGTTTTGATAACCTCCCGCAATTTTTCATCACTCATGACCTCAACATCCTGTCCGGTAAGGCAAACATCTGCCGAAATTCCGACTTTTTTACAGACCTTTACCGCAACGCCCTCGCTGTCTCCTGTGAGAACCACCACCCGCACACCATGATCGCGAAGTGCGGTAATGGCAAGCTTGGCACTCTCCTTCGGCGGATCCAAAAATCCGACAAAACCAATCAGCACCATGTCTTTTTCGTCTTGTACACCGAAAACCTCAACATCAGAAACGTTATTTTTCTGCGCGACCGCAATGACCCGAAGTCCGTCTCTATTATGTTCTTCATAGACACGCATCGCCTCCGCTAAATGCTCTTTATCGAGCATTTGTACAACACCGTCATGTTCTACAAACTTACAGATGGAAATAATTTCTTCGACGGCGCCTTTGGTGATAAGCTGACGTTTTCCTTTTTGATTTTCCAAAACCACGCTCATACGGCGGCGTGCGAAATCAAAGGGAATTTCGTCCACACGGGTGAATTCAAAAAGCTGTGACGTCAAATCATTTTCCTCGGCTCGGTTGATAATGGCAAGGTCAATCAGATTTTTGAGACCGGTTTGAAAATAGCTGTTTAAGTAAGCGTGACGAAGAATACGCATATCATCCCGCCCGTGCACATCCATGTATTTTTCGAGAATGATTTTATCCTCCGTGAGCGTGCCGGTTTTGTCGGTGCAAAGAATATCCATTTCCCCGAAGGTTTGAATGGCGGAAAGTGTTTTTACGATGGTTTGGTGCTTTGCCATGGATACCGCGCCCCGCGCCAGTGTCGAGGTCATAATCATCGGAAGCATTTCGGGCGTAAGTCCCACCGCCATGGTCACGGCAAAAAGAAGCGCCGCGCCCCAGTCGTTTTTCGTGAATCCGTTAATGAGAAAAATAACAGGCACCATGATAAGCATAAAGCGAATCAGAAGCTTGGATACGGAATCCACTCCGCGCTCAAAGCTGTTTTTGGATTTGTCGCCCGAAAGGCTCTTTGCCATAGCACCGAAATAGGTATTGTTTCCGGTGGTAAGGACGATGGCAGTTGCGCTGCCGCTGAGAAGATTCGTTCCCATAAAGCCAATATTGGAAAGATCGGTAAGAGAATCAGTGCCCTCGTTTCGGATATCCGAAAATTTTTCCGCGGGTGCGGATTCTCCCGTTAAAGCGGACTGGGCAATAAAAGCATCCTTGGTAAAAAGAAAGCGTACATCTCCCGGAAGCATATCGCCGGCGGAAAGCTTCACCACATCCCCGGGGACTACCTCGTCAATATTGATTTCAACAAGAGTGCCGTCACGCCAAACATCTGCCTTGTTGGAAATCATTTTCGACAGCTTCGCCGCCGCGGTGTTTGACCGTTCGCCCTGAAAAAAAGCAATAGCACTTGATATAATAATCAACGCGAGGATAATAGAGGACGTTAAAAAATCCGCCTTGTGAGAAAGAACAACGTCCGTGATGAAGGTGATGACCGCCACGAGAAAAAGAACGAGATTAAAGGGATTGATAAGGGCGTTGAAAGCTCGTCCCCATGCGCTCTTTTCTTTTTCGGAAACGATAACATTCCTTCCGTTTTCTTCGATTTTTTCCTCTGCTTTTTCATGAGAAATACCTCTCGCGGAGGAGTCTAACATTGTGAGCATTTCCTGCTCATCCATGAATGAAAAGCGGCGAAGCACCACTTCACACTCATTTTTCTTTTGTACGGCGGTTGCCGTTTTTTTGAAAAATTTCATGTTCATCATCCTTTCATACATTCGTTTTTGTAAATCGTAATGCATGAACAGGGGCAGTAAATTCCTATGGATCGGAAAAATTGTCTATTTCGCAAAGGTGAAAAGCAAGCTACATAAATGAGGGTCGCTATCCACATGATTCTCGGAACAGACGGTACTGTGCCTGTTCCCACTACTTCGATCCGGCATTGCCTCTCACCTCCTACATTTTTGGTAAATTCAAACTATTTTAGTGTACCTTGTTTTGGAGAAGAAAGCAATTTTGAAGGCAAAATTTGCGTGTTAAAATAATTGTAGAAAAAAGTTCGTACATATTTTAGAAAAAATTTGTTTTTTAATAAAAAGTAATTGAAAAAAGAATAGAAAGAATATAGACTAAGAGTATAAATTTACTAAGGAGGCACGAAAATGGCAGGATTACAGACGACAAATTCTGCTTTAAGGACATCAATAACGAATCAAATAAATGCAAAGCAAACAGAAAAGAACAGTCTAAATGAAAAAATCACAGGTGCAGGGAATTTGGTTCAATTGTACTCTGAAATTATTACGAGACTAAGAGTGTTAGAATCTGATTTTATAGCAGAGCAAAAAGGTCTTTCTACTTTAGAAATAAATAAAAATGAATGGACAGGTAAAACGGCAAGAGAAGTTGAAAGAGATTTTGAACAGGTAAATCATGAATCCTCGATTGTCATTTGGCATATAAGCAGTCAAATAAGTTATGTAGAAGAAGAAAAGATGCGGCAAGAACGAGCGGTATTAAGTTTTGGAGAACAAATAAATACATTGGACAATCAAATAACCGGGTTAAGAAATCGATTGAGTGATTTATAGAGGGAATGAAATAATGGAGCAAGTGTATTTAGATAAAAGCGTGTTGGACGAGAAGCTGAATAGGCTGTCAAATAATGCTGATAAAATAGAATTAGAAATGGACGAAAACATGTTGCAAACAGATGTTCGTCCATTTTCGGCATATGTGGAATTGATAAAAGAATTAAAAATTAGTCTGATTCAGTATCAAGAACTCATACGAATAGATGCGGAGCAGATACGAATAACAGGTTCAAAAATAGAAGAGTTGGACGCAAATATAGCAATTGAGATAGCCAAGGGAGAAAGAGC
>JGI994J12354_10003655_pt1 | contig 14241 bp, 13 predicted proteins | sample IntmicLarv3ML3BL_FD_12354 | JGI IMG/M metagenome (IMG submission 12354)
CCCTCACCATGCGCTTGTTTCTCGACCACATCGACTGCCCACCGTTGGGCGACATGGCGGGCACAGTCCCCCTGCTGGTGCAGGGCGCACCCGCCGTCCGGATCATTTACCGGCGGCAAGTGGGCGAAACCGGCTACACCTTTGACACCCGTGAAATCCAAACGATTCTCGGCGAGGACATCTCTCTGGCAGAGCCGGACATCGTCTTCTGGATGACCAGATACTTAAATGAACTTGAGGAGGAACTCAAACCATGAAATCTCTGGAAGAATTGAAAGCCATCCGGGAGCGGATGCAAGCGCAAGTGAACCAGCGGGACGGCGTAGACGAAAACGCCATCCGTGTGGTTGTCGGTATGGCCACCTGCGGCATCGCTGCCGGCGCCCGCCCGGTGCTCAACGCCTTTCTGGAAGAGGTGAGCAAACGCAACCTGCAAAACGTAATTGTCACCCAAACCGGCTGCATCGGCCTGTGCCGTCTGGAGCCCATTGCCGAGGTGCATGCGCCAGGTCAGGAAAAAGTGACCTATGTTAAGCTCTCCGCCGACATGGTGCCCAATATTGTCTCCGAGCATCTGGTTAATCAGCGCATCGTCACTGCGCAGACTGTTGGTGCGCAGCAATAAGAAGTGCAAAGCCCCCGCAGCAGCCGACTAAGTCTCCCAGCAATCACATAATCCCCCTCCGCTAAAAAATGGAATATAGCAGCCTCGCTGTTATTTTGAGAGGAATGTTAGAGATGGCATTTGTTCGTTCAACGATTCTCATCTGTGCAGGTACTGGATGCACCTCCTCTGAGAGTCCGCGTATCATTGAAGAGTTTGAAAAAGAACTGGCGCTTGCTGGCATGGAAAAAGAAGCGCAGGTTGTAAAAACTGGCTGCTTTGGCCTGTGCGCCATGGGTCCGATTGTTGTGGTCTACCCGGAGGGTGCGTTTTACAGCCGTGTAGAGGTTGAGGACGTGCAGGAAATCGTCGCCGAGCACATCGTCAAGGGTCGTATCGTCACCCGTCTGCTTTACAAAGAAGACGAGGAGAGCACGACCACCAGCCTCAACGAGACCAAGTTTTATAAAAACCAACTGCGCATTGCTCTGCGCAACTGCGGCGTGATTAATCCCGAAGTTATCGATGAGTATATCGCCCGTGACGGCTACGTTGCTCTAGGTCGTGCCCTCACCGAGCAAACGCCGCAAGAGGTTATCGATATTATCAAGGCCTCTGGTCTACGGGGGCGCGGCGGCGCAGGCTTCTCTGCGGGCATGAAATGGCAGTTTACCGCAGATGCCATCGCAGAGGACGGCGTAAAATTCGTCGCCTGTAACGCTGACGAGGGCGACCCGGGCGCCTTCATGGATCGCTCCGTGCTGGAGGGCGACCCCCACAGCGTGATTGAAGCCATGACCATTGCCGGCTATGCCGTCGGTGCCCATGTGGGTTATATTTACATTCGGGCTGAATACCCCATCGCTGTGGAGCGTCTGCGCATCGCCATCGAACAGGCCAGGGAATACGGCCTGCTGGGCAAAAACATCTTTGAAACCGGCTTCGACTTCGACCTTGACATCCGCCTCGGTGCCGGCGCCTTTGTCTGTGGCGAAGAAACCGCCCTGCTCACCTCTATTGAAGGCCATCGAGGCGAGCCCCGTATCCGCCCGCCTTTCCCGGCGGTCAAGGGTCTCTTCCAGCGCCCCACCCTGCTCAACAACGTAGAAACCTACGCCAACATCACCTGGATTCTCAACCAGGGCGCAGAGGCTTTCGCTGCTATCGGCACGAAGAACTCCACCGGCACCAAGGTCTTCGCTCTCGGCGGAAAAATCACCAATACCGGTCTTGTGGAAGTGCCCATGGGCACCACTCTGCGCACCATTATCGAAGACGTGGGCGGCGGCGTACCCAATGGCAAAGCCTTCAAGGCGGCTCAAACCGGCGGCCCGTCCGGCGGCTGCATTCCCACCAGCCTTATGGATACCCCTATTGATTACGACAGCCTCACTGCCATCGGCTCCATGATGGGTTCCGGCGGCCTCATCGTGATGGACGAGGATAATTGCATGGTGGACATTGCCCGCTACTTCCTCGACTTCATTGTCGACGAGTCCTGCGGCAAGTGTACTCCCTGTCGCATCGGCACCAAGCGGCTTCACGAGCTGCTCACCAAAATTGCCGACGGCAATGGAGAACTGGCGGATTTAGACACCATTGAGGAACTCTGCCACCACCTGAAGTCCAGCTCCCTCTGTGCTTTGGGTCAGTCTGCACCCAATCCGGTGCTCTCCACCCTGACTCATTTTAAAGATGAGTACATTGCCCACGTGGTGGACAAGCGCTGTCCGGCTGGCGTGTGCAAAAACCTGATGAAATACGAGGTGCTCGCCGAGAAGTGTATCGGTTGTACCGCCTGCTCTCGCCAGTGTCCTGTGAACTGCATCAGTGGTGAGCTGAAAAAGCCCCACACCATTGACAACGAAAAATGCATCAAGTGCGGTGTCTGCATGGAAACATGTAAGTTCAACGCCATTGTGAAGAAGTGAGGAGGCGACAATCATGAGTGAAAAAATGATAAATCTGACCATTGATGGCATTGCCGTCTCCGTAGCCGAGGGAACAACGGTTCTCATGGCGGCTCGCAACGCAGGCATCCGCATCCCCACCCTGTGTTTCCTCAAAGATTTGAACGAAATCGCCGCCTGCCGCATCTGCGTGGTGGAGGTGAAGGGAGCCCGCTCCCTCGTGGCTTCCTGCGCCCATCCGGTAAGCGACGGCATGGTGGTGCTCACCCACACGCCTGCAGTGCTTAAATCTCGCCGCATGACGTTGGAGCTGATTTTGTCCAACCACCGTATGACCTGTCTCACCTGCCCTCGCAACGGCCACTGTGAGTTGCGGGAGCTTGCCGACGAGTTCGGCATTGATACGGTTCGCTTCAAAAACGACGACATGGCGGCTCAAATCGAGGATTCCGCTCGCCATCTAGTGCGAGACAACTCCAAGTGCATCCTGTGCCGCCGTTGCGTTGCGGCCTGTCGCAAAACGCAGGAAGTTGGCGTCATCGGACCCAACGACCGGGGTTTCCAAACTCACATCGGTTGTGAATTCGACCGTGACCTGGATGAGGTTGACTGCGTATCCTGCGGCCAGTGCATCGTTGTGTGCCCCACCGGCGCACTCTATGAAAAAGACGATACCGCTGCTGTCTGGGCCGCTCTCAACGACCCGACCAAACACGTCGTCGTCGGCGCAGCTCCCTCTGTCCGAGTTCAGCTGGGCGAAGCGTTCGGCATGCCTATCGGCACAAATGTAGAGGGAAAAATGATTGAGTCCCTGCGCCGCATGGGCTTCGACAAAGTCTTCGACGTGAACAACGCCGCCGATGTCACCATTATGGAGGAGGGCACCGAGTTTCTTACCCGCCTGCAAAACGGCGGCACCCTACCCCTCATGACCTCCTGCTCCCCCGGTTGGATTCGCTTTGTGGAGCAGCACCATCCCGACATGATTCCCAATCTCTCCTCTTGCCGCAGCCCGCAGGGCATGTTCGGCGCACTGGTGAAGAGTTACTATGCTGAGCAGGCGGGCATCGACCCCAAGGATATTTACGTTGTCTCCGTCATGCCCTGCACCGCCAAAAAGTACGAGGCCGACCGTGAGGAAATGAATCTGGAAGGCGGCATCAAGCCGGTGGATGTGTCCATCACTACCCGTGAGCTTGCCCGCATGATTAAACAAGCCGGCATCCTTTTCGCCCAGCTGCCCGATGGCGCAGTGGATCCGATTCTTGGCGAGGCCACCGGCGCAGCGGTCATCTTCGGTGTCACCGGCGGTGTCATGGAAGCGGCGCTTCGCACCGTGGTTCATGTGGTCACCAAGGGCGAGCTTGACAAGCTGGAGTTCCATGAGGTTCGTGGTTTCGACGGCATCAAGGAAGCCAGCTTCGACCTCCCTGGAAAAACCGTGCGTGTGGCTGTAGTCAGTGGCCTTTCTAATGCAAACCGGCTCATGAACGGCATCAAGTCCGGCGAGCTCTCTTATGATTTCGTAGAAATCATGGCCTGCCCCGGCGGTTGTGTCAACGGCGGCGGGCAGCCCATTCAGCCTTCTGACATACGCAACTTCGTGGATGTCAAGGGTCTGCGAGCCGCCGCTCTCTATAGTGAGGACGAGGCCAAAACCCTGCGCAAGAGCCACGAAAATCCTTATGTGCAAAAGCTCTACGCCGACTATCTCGGTGCCGCCGGAGCTCATAGGGCTCACGAACTGCTCCACACCCACTACCACGAACAGTCCCGCTACCGGGCTGTCGGCAGCAAGTAATTCAAGACGAGAAAATCCCCGCCCTTCGGCGGGGATTTTTTATTCTCCTATACTGTGTTTCAAGTTTCGCTTGAAACACGTCGTGTTAAACACCGGCGGGGAAACGCTTGCTAAAAGTAGAATATTACATAGTATCACAGGGCACAGCAAGCGACGGTGGTACGATTATTGTCTGTGCAGTGAAGCAAAGGCGGCCTGTGGCCGCTTTCTGCGGAAATGTGAAGCGGTCACAAAAAAACCTCAACCCGGCAAAATCCAATTTTCCTCCCCGCACGCTGGGCAAGCGACTGTAACGCCGCCGTCCCAGGTTTTCCGCCACTCTCTGCTGCTCCACAAAATTTTCGACTTCACGGCGTACCGCAGCAAACTCAAGCGAAATGGATGTGCGCAACACGGACACACAAAATGATAGCGAATCGCAAAGCAAAAAAACCACACGGAAAAGAGCCCCATCGTCTCGAAAATGACCCCCATCACAATAAAATCTGTCAATACACGAGCCCCCTCACGCCCTTTTCTTCACAAACCCCAGCTTCGTTTCCGATAAAATCACCGCCCCGAAAATCAGCGCAAACCCCAGAAAATTCTGTGCCGACGGCTTTTCCTGATAAAAAATGATGGAGCAAATAATCCCAAACACCGACTCCAGCGTCAGCAGCACCGAGGCCTGCGCTGGCTCGGTGTATTTCTGCCCGATGTTTTGCAGCAGCAGGGCGCCCGCCGTGCACAGTAGGGTAAGATAAATCAGGGCAGGCGCCGCAGAGATCATGCTCGCCTCCGGCATCACGTCAAAAATCAGTGAACAGACAATCGCCAGCCCTCCTGCGGTGGCAAATTGAATGATAGTCAGTAGGAAAACATCATGCTCCTGCGCCGAGCGGGCCACCGCCAAAATATGGGCTGCAAAGAAAAATCCACCCACCAGCGTCAACCCGTCCCCCCAACCGATGGTCAACTCGCTGCTCAAAGACACAAACCCGATGCCGACAATGCAAACCAGCGCCGCCGCTACATTATATTTATCCGGCCGGTGCTTAAAAGAAACCCAGTAGAGGAAGGGCACAATCACGCAGTACGCCGCTGTAAGAAACGCATTGTTCCCCGGCGTAGTGCCTGTCAACCCAAAGGTCTGAGCCACATAGGCCAAAAACAGCAGCCCTCCCATCATCAGGCCCCGTTTGAGATGGGATGCGTTCATTTCCTTCCACCTGCGCCAAAAAACCAGCGCCAGCAGAACCGCTGCGATGGAAAATCGCACCGACAGCAGGAAAAAAACCGGCACCAAATCCAGCGTATCTTTCATTACTACAAAGGAGCTACCCCAAATAAGAGTTGCCAACAAAAGGGCTGGCTTTGCGAACCGTTTCATTGTGGAATCCGTCATAAAATCTCCCTGTCTAAGCTTTTTTTCATATGCTGCGCCGCAGATTTAAGCATGAGCCGCTTTACGCCACTGCCAGAGAAGTTAATCTCCACCAACGCATCGTTGCCCATGGACGTAAGCTTGGTGATTACGCCGTCGCCAAAAGCGGTATGTACCACCGCATCACCGGTCTGGAACGCAGGCAAGCTGCTGTCCTGCGCCGCCGGAGCTCTCGTATACCCTGCATTGGGTTTGCGATAGGCCGGTTTACCGCTCAGGCTACCGCTGTTCCAGCGCCCACCCATGCCGCCGCCTGTGCTGCTGCCTGAACCATAGGCGAAGCCGCCGTCGGTATTCTCCGAGAGGAAGTCCCGTCCGCTTTTTTCCAAACAGTCGGATGGAATTTCTCCCACAAAACGGGAGGGACGGTTGTTGGTGGTCTGCCCGAAGAGCATTCGCTGCCCTGCACAGGTGAGCACCAGCCGCTCTTTGGCTCGCGTCATAGCCACGTAGCACAGTCGCCGCTCTTCTTCTAATTCTTCTGCTTCGCCAATGGTGCGGGCCGAGGGGAAAATCCCGTCTTCAACGCCCGCCAAAAACACCACGGGAAACTCCAAACCTTTCGCCGCATGCATGGTCATCAGCGACACATACTCGTCGCCAACCACGGCGCTGTCCAAATCGGTGTAAAGAGCAATATCCTGCAAAAAGCCCGCCAGTGACGGCTCTTCCGCTCCCTCCACGTAGCTCTGGATAGAGGAGGAGAGCTCCCGCACGTTTTCCCGCCGGGCTTGATGCTCCATGTCGTCTTTGGCCAACAGCATTGCCATATACCCTGAATCCTCCAGCAGCAACTCGTAAAACGCCGCCAGATCCATTTCTGCCGCCGCCTTTTGCCAGCGGGTGAGCATTTCCGCAAACTTCAGCAGTTTGCCTGCGCCCTTACCTAGTGCCTCATAGCTGTCCGCCCGCTCAATAACCTCCCACAGGGAGCAGGAAAACTGCCCGGCCAGCTCTGCTGCTGTCTCCAGCGTCTTTGCGCCGATGCCCCGGGGAGGATTGTTGATAATCCGCAGCAAGCGCAAATCATCTTCTGAGTTGTTCACCGCCGCCAAATAGGCCAGCATATCCTTAATTTCCGCTCGGTCAAAAAAGCGCATCCCGCCGAACACTTTATAAGGTATGCCATTGCGCTTGAGGGCGGTTTCAATCTGGTTTGACTGGGCATTCATCCGGTAAAGCACTGCGTGATGGGCAAACTTCCGCCCTTTAGCAACACCTTCAACCACTTGTCCCGCAATGTATTGCGCCTCGTCATGCTCATTCATGGACGTGTACAGCAGCACCTTGTCTCCTGCATCATGCTCTGTCCAAAGTTCCTTGCCTTTGCGGCCGAAGTTGTTGCGAATCACCGCATTGCTGGCTTCCAAAATCGTCTTCGTCGAGCGATAATTCTGCTCCAGCCGAATCACCCGGCTGTTGCTGTATTGCTTTTCAAAGGACATGATATTCTCGATGGTTGCCCCTCGAAAACGATAAATCGACTGGTCATCGTCGCCTACCACACAGAGGTTTTCATACCCGCCGGACAGGAGAGAGGTAAGCTTGTACTGCAAATTATTGGTGTCCTGATATTCATCCACGGACACATAGCGAAATTTTCGCTGGTAAAACTCCCGCACACTCTCATGCTGCTGCAACAGCCGCACCGTGTGAAAAATAATATCATCAAAATCCAGCGCATTGGCTTCTCGCAACCGACTCTGATACACCCCGTAAAGCTTGGCAATCCGGATTAATCTGGTATCTCTGGTATTCTCCATATCCTCCAAATAAGCCCCCGGCGTGAGCAGCTTATCCTTGGCTTTGGAGATGTACCCCAGCACCAAACGGGGCGGGAACATCTTGTCATCCAGATTCTGCTCTTTAATAATGCCCTTCATCAGCCGCAGGGAATCGTCGGAATCGTAAATGGTAAAATTCTTATCCATGCCCAGCTGTTCAATATCTCGCCGCAAAATCCGTACACAGCAGGCGTGAAATGTAGAGGCCCACACGTCCAGACCCGTCGGCCCCAGCATCCGCTCCAGCCGGTCTTTCAGTTCTCTGGCGGCCTTGTTTGTAAAAGTAATGGCCAGCACGCTCCATGGAGCAACAGGCTCCACAGCGCACAAACCCTTCACCGAATCTCGCATTTCCGACTTTGGCGAGAGCACGTACTCCCGCAGCATGTCCAAATCCTTCTCGCCGATGAAGTCGGGCACTTCATCGCAATCTGAGCCCCGCCCATACTGGAGCAAGTTTGCAATCCGGTTGATGACAACGGTGGTTTTTCCGCTGCCTGCACCAGCTAATAGCAGCAGCGGCCCTTCGGTGGCAAGCACGGCTTGCCGCTGCACTTCATTTAAATGTAAAAAATCCAAGCCAATGGCCTTGCGCCGCAGGGNGGAAAACTCCTGCATCTGGCTCTGGGTCAGCAAGATAAATCACTCCTTTTTTTAGGCAATCGCCCACTACATAGTCTAACATAAAGTGACACAAGAAGCAAAAAGAAAAAAACCTCTATTTATATGTGAAAGGATTGTGAATAATACCAAAATTCCAAAGAAGCGATTGACACAACATAGCGCAATATGTTACAATCCTTTCAAAAGATTACAAAACGGTAACAGAATTTTTCAAGGACGTTACAGACAGAATGGAGAACAACATGGCAGAGCAAAATATTCCCCTGGAGTATAGGGGGCGCCCCCTGCGCCGCAAGGATGACTTGATTTATTACGGCTCCATGGCCGAGAAGTATATTGTAATGCTTCAGGTAATGGATAAGAAAAAGGTGGACGACATCGAGGTCGCCACAAAGGTTAAGGTGCAGCTTCAACTGACAAACCCCAACCTGAAAAGCCGGGACATGGTAGTAAAAACCAGCGAGAAAAGCGACCTGTTCAATGCGATGGATATCGCCTCTGTCTGGCTCGAGCGGGCCTTGGCGGGGAAAATCTAAGCCGAAAAAAAGAACCTGAACAATACGTAGAAAAAAAAGAGATGAGATGAACAGCCGGAGCAAAATCTGGCATTGAAAGGAATGGAATCAAACATGGCTCGAAAGCTTACTCGTATATTGATTTTGGCCGTTGCTCTGTGCTGCCTGCTGGCAGTTAGCGCATTTGCGGCAGACTATGCTGTGGCCGTCGTTGACGCAGACCAACTAAATTTCCGCACCGAACCTAACACCAGCTGCGACGTGATTGAAAAGCTCGACAAGGGCGCACAGCTTCTTGTTGTGCTGCCGGAAGAGGGCGAAGAAACCGGCTGGTATGAAGTCGTATTTTCTGATTATGGCACGGGCTATATCTCCGCAGAGTATGTAATCTTTGCCGAGCAGGAAGATGGCGTCATGGGCATCGGACAGGTGGCCAGCGGCCCCCTCAATGTGCGGGAAGCCGCCACGGTAGAGTCCAAACGTCTCGGCCAAGTGAGCACAGGCACCTGCCTCACTCTCACCGGCTATGAGGACGGCTGGTTCCAAATTTCTTACAAAGATACCGTCAGCTATGTCAGCGCAGAATACATACTTCTTTCCCGTCCGATGTCTGTCAGCAATGGCACCCTCGGCAGTGAAATCGCCGCCCTGAGCCAGCAGTTTATCGGCTGCCGCTATGTTTACGGTGCCTCTGGCCCCAACAGCTTCGACTGCTCCGGCTTCACCCTGTATATCTATAGGCAGTATGGCATCTCTTTGGCGCATGGTGCCACCGCCCAAATGGGCTACGGTGTCAGCGTAAATAAGAGCGAGCTTCAGCCCGGCGACTTGGTGTTCTTCCGCTATAACACCACCAAGGCCGCCTCTCACGTAGGCATTTACATTGGTGACGGCAAGTTCATCCACTCCTCCACCCGTGAGTATCTGGTTCGGGTGGACACCCTGATGAGTGGCCATTACAGCAACGTTTACGTCGGTGCCCGCCGCTTAGTCTAATCAAAAAACAATCAAAGGAGCTGCATTTGCAGCTCCTTTTTCCTGTGTGCACCCTAAAAACCATCCCCACAGTCCCTCTCTATGCCAACGCAGGTGATTCCCTCCTTGTTTTTTTCTGTGTTTTTTGTTATAATCAAAAACACAAAGGATAAAACCTCAAAATCCCGCAAACAGAAAGGATGTCGGAGCAATGGAAAAGCTGACTTTCTCTATGGAAAATTACTTGGAAGCAGTTTACGAGCTGTCGGTGATGTCAGGCGGAACGGCCCGGGTTAGTGATATCGCCGCCCGCATGAACGTGTCCAAGGCCAGTGTCAACAACGCCATGAACGTTCTGGCTCAGCGGGGACTTTTGGAAAACGAGAAGTATCGGGAAATTTGCCTTACTGAAGAGGGCCGCAACGTGGGTCGCATGACAGCAGGCAAGCATGCTATTTTGTTCCAGCTCCTGCGTTTTCTGGATGTAGAAGAGCAGACGGCGGACGAGGACGCCTGCGCCATCGAGCATGTGGTGAGCCTGGCCTCCATCCATCAGATTTACGATTTTCTGGAAAAGCAAGGCATTGATGCCTTGCCCGAGCGCATTGAACCGCAAGACTAAAACCAAACAAAAAGATATGCCGCCGGCCCTCCGGCGGCATTTTTCAATCCGCTGTCCGTTGAGCTTCCTGCCATCCTTCTGCGTGGTACAGGCTAGAGAAAGTAAAGCCACTCGTTTATTAGGACGAAAAAAATCTCCTGCGCATTGCGCAGGAGATTTGATTGCAGAATCCTTTAGTCCTCCGGAATCTCCGGCTCAGCAGGGGTCTCAGGCTCATCACAGCCGCAACCGCAGCTATCTGCGGGAGCTTCTGTGCAGCAGGATGCAGGCTGTGCAGGTGCCTCTGCGCAGCAGGGCTCTTCCGCTGGTGCCGGCGTAGCCTTCAGCTCAGCAATGCGGGACTTGTTCTCTTCGATGTTAATCTTCGCTGCGGTCACCTTCTCAAAAAGCTCTGCGTACTCTGCCGCAGCAGCACCGGCGTTGGCTTCATAAAAGACCTTGCCAATTTCCTGATAAGTCTTCTTGATTGCCTCTTCCTCCGAAGCGTTGTTCAAATTGAGCTTTGCAAGCTCTGCGACTTGCTTGGATTTGGCTGCGCCAGTCTGAGCCAGATCCACGGCTCTGCTTTTCAGTTCGTCAAAAAATGCCATATATATTACCTCCAATATTCATTGTTGTATTGCTTCCTGTACCCATTCTACGAGAAGTGTTTTAGTATTGCAAGAGGTTTGCTGATTATTTAATCAAAAATTCATGACTCTTTTAATCCATCATTAAGAAAAGGAGTGATTATGGGTGGAATATATCCCTGCCAAGCATTTAGTCAACCGCAATAAGTCTACCGCATGGTTCGGCAGTGACTACACGATGAATATTTACCGGGGCTGCAACCACGGTTGCATCTATTGCGACAGCATGAGCGAATGCTACCGCATCGATGACTTCGGCACAGTACGAGCCAAGGCGGATGCTCTCGCCATCATTCGTGACGACCTGCGCAGCAAAATCCGCAAAGGCATCGTCGCCACCGGCTCCATGAGCGACCCGTACAATAGCTTTGAGCGAGAACTCTCCCTCACGGCCAGAGCCCTCCAGCTTCTCGATGCCTATCAGTTTGGCGTGGCCATCGCCACAAAAAGCGACCTGATTACCCGGGACATTCCTGCCCTTCAAATGATTAAAGCCCACTCACCCGTCCTGTGCAAGATGACAGTCACCACCATGGATGAGTCCCTCGCCGCCAAGATCGAGCCCGGAGCACCCAACCCGAACCGCCGCATAGCCGCCGTAAAAAGCCTGACCGATGCAGGCCTGTTCACTGGTGTCCTCCTCATGCCCGTGCTGCCTTTTCTGGAGGACACGGAGGAAAACGTTCTGACGGTTACCCGAGCCGCCGCCGAGGCGGGTGCAAAATTTGTCTACCCCGCCTTCGGCATGACCACCCGGGATCGCCAGCGAGAGGCCTACCTTGCCAAACTCGACCAGCTTTTCCCTCAGCAACAGTATAGACAAAAATACGATAAAACATTCTCCAACCGCTATCAATGCACCAGTCCCAAAGCTCAGCGCCTCTGGAGCGTCTTTTCTGCCGCCTGTCAAGACCTTGGCCTGCTCTATCAAATGCGCCATATTACTGCGGCCTATAAGCGAGGTTATGGGGACTTGCAAATGAGCTTTTTTGAATAATCGGTCATCGTATTATGCCTCAATTTAACAGTCCTTGAACAACCTGACTTCTCCCTAACCGGACGAAGTCAGGTTTTTTTGTAAAATTTCCTTATTTTCTCTTGACAAATCAAGATGAGCAAGGTAATATAACGGTAATTAATTGACACGCATGTCATTTAACCGAGCCGAAAGGAGAACGCCATGGCCCGAAAGAGCAATGAGGAGCAAAAAGCGGTCAAGCGAGACATGATTTTAGAGCAGGCTCGCACAGTCTTCTGCGAGAAAGGCTTTTTGAGCGTTACCATGAAGGACATCGTGGATGTCTGTGGCATCAGCCGTGGCGGCTTGTACTTGTTTTTTTCCTCTATCGAGGAGATTTTCGAGGCAGTCGTCGTCAACCGTAACTTGCGCCGGCTCTTCGCCGTCCGCCGTCAGGTAGAGCGGGGAAATCCGTTCCAAAGCGTACTCGACCTTTACTTCGCCGTGCAAAAAGAGCGGCTGCTCCACATGGAGGAGTCCATCCTCATGGCGACTTATGAATACTACTCTGTGCACGAGAGCCCGGAGGACATCGCTTTCCGCAATGAGCAGGTGGCCGGCATCAAGCAGGACCTGCTGAGCATTTTCCGCCTTGGCGTTGCGCAGGAGGTGCTGGAAGATTGCCGACTCGACGAACTGGCCGAGAGTTATATTTTCCTCATCGAGGGGCTTAGCGTTTACGCAATGCTGGGTAATGTCAGCGAGGAGCAAATCGACATGCAGATTGAGCAGATGAAATCCATGCTACCCTGCCGAAAAGGGCGTGTCCTATGAAGAAAACTATTCTTGTCACTGCTGGAAACACCTCCGAGCCCATTGATCAGGTGCGCACCATCACCAACACCTCCAGCGGCAAACTGGGTGCCCGCATCGCAGATGCCCTCATGATGCAGGGTCATCGAGTGGTCTACCTCTGTGGAAAAAGCGCTGTTCAGCCTGAAAAATCCCCACTAGAAGCCGTCTCCATCCTCGGCGTTGCCGACCTTGCCGCCGCCGTCGACGAGCTTTGCGCCCGCTACCGGTTCGACGGCATTGTCCACGCCATGGCGGTCAGCGACTATACCGTGCAGGGGGTGCTGCCCATGGCAGAACTTGAAAGCCACCTGCGTCAGGGCACCAAACCCAGCCTGACCACAGACGGCAAGCTCAACTCTCACATGACCGACCCGGTCATCCTGCTGCAAGCCGCCCCTAAAATCATCGCCCGTTTCAAGCAATATCAGCCTGAGGCGATTCTCGTCGGCTTCAAGCTTCTGGTGGATGTGGACGAGACAGAACTGCTCTCCGTCGCCACCGCTCTGCTGGAGAAAAACCACTGCAACCTTGTCTGCGCCAACGACCTAACTCAGGTGAGCGGCGATCAGCACAGGGCAACTATTCTTGACAAAACCGGCCCGGTAGCCACAGGCGAAACTAAGTGGGAAGTCGCCGTGGCTTTGGCCGAACAAATGAATCTAATCTGGAGTGAAGGTCAATGAAAAAAATCATACTGGGTGTCACCGGCAGCATCGCCGCCTATAAGGCCGCCGACCTGACCAACCGCCTCGTAGAGGCCGGCCACGAAGTCAACATTGTCATGACCAGAGCGGGCGCCGCCTTCATCACTCCGCTCACCATGCAGTCTCTCTCTAAAAGACCGGTTTACACAGAGGTGCTACAGGAACAAGACCCCACCCAAATTGTTCATATCAACCTAACCCAATCGGTGGACTGCTTCCTCGTCGCACCGGCCACGGCCAACATCATCGGAAAAATTGCGCAGGGCATCGGCGATGACATGCTCAGCACCATGACCCTCGCCCTACTGGAGAGCACCCCCAAGCTCATCGCTCCCGCCATGAACCATATCATGTACGCCAGCGCTCCTGTACAGGAGAACCTGCGCATTCTCAAACAGCGGGGCTGGACGGTGGTTGAGCCCCGGGAATCCCGCCTCGCCTGCGGCGACATCGGCAAGGGCGCACTGGCCACCATAGACACGCTGGCCGCCGCCGTAGAGGCCGCTCTATGACCCTTGTGATGAACCTTGGCAATACCAATATAACCTTGGGAACTGCCACGGAAAAGGGGATAGAGCAAACCCGAATCCCCATAGGCAGCTTCACCGATCTTTCTCAAACCACAGCTCTCCTGATGCCTCTTCTAACGGCTCGTCCGGCTCTCACCGGCTGTGCCATCTCCTCTGTGGTGCCGGAAAAAACCGCCCTGCTCTCGCAGGCGGTGCAAACTCTCACTGGCATCAGCCCCCAGGTCATCACCCATGAGCAAATCGCACTGGACTGCACCTCCTACAAGGGAAAAGCAGGCATTGACCGGCTCGTCTGCTGCGAAGCCGT
>JGI994J12354_10003656_pt1 | contig 14238 bp, 12 predicted proteins | sample IntmicLarv3ML3BL_FD_12354 | JGI IMG/M metagenome (IMG submission 12354)
GCTTGAAAAATCCGCGAATTTGTGGTAACATATACAATAACATACGAAAATACTGCCGCCCAAGCCCGACAAGCCAACCCCGAAAGGAGTGCCTATAAATGACAACAATTTACCGCCGCCTGCCGCTGCAAAAACTGCATAATGCCCGCGACCTCGGCGGTGCGCCCGTCTACCGCGACGGACGGTGCATCGGCGCGACGCGCTTCGGCGTGTTCGTGCGCTCCGCCGTGCCGAGCGAACTGCCGCAGAGCGATATCGACTTCCTCACGGAGTACGGCATCACCACTGAAATCGACTTTCGCGGCGACGAGGAGGTCGGTCGCAAGCCATCCTCTCTCGTCGGAACAGGCATCAAGTACGTGCGCTGCCCGACGTTCAACGAGCAGGTCGCGTTTGCCGCCCGCAACGCCGCAAAGGAAGCTGCGAACCTGAACAAGCCCGCCGTCACCGCCTTCGTGCGCTGGGGCGAAAAATACGTTGAGATGGCGGACGACTGCCAAGACTGGGTACGCGAAACGCTCCAAGCGCTCGCAGCCGTCGACGGCTGCGCGCTGTATAACTGCACCACCGGCAAGGACCGCACCGGCATAATCTCCGCGCTGTTGCTCGGTCTTGCCGGCTGCGCCGATGAGGACATAATCGCCGATTACTGCGTCTCTGAGGTGCATTTGCAGGAGGTTTACGCGCCGATGCTGATGGCATACAACCAACGCTTCACCGACGAGGAAACGGCCACCGTCGACAGCCCGTTCTTCAAAACCGAACCGATGAGCATGGCGCAGCTTCTGATACATCTAAACAACAATTACGGCGGCATCGCGCAGTACGTGCGCACTTGCGGCGTCAGCGACGATACCGTCGCACGTCTCGTCGCGAAGCTCGTCGGCTGATTTTATGCAGCAAAAACAAGCACCTCTGAACCCGCCTGTTTTTTGTGCCCTGTAGGGGGTGTGGCGCAGTCCTCTGCGCGCCGTGAAAAAACGGGCGGGCGATTGATAATCGCCCCTACGAGTGCACCACGAATTCGCAGGGCGCGATGTTCCTCATCGAACTCGGCAACGACGCCACGGCGCAGAGCGCACGCGACGGCACGCGAAAACATGCCCATTTGGAAAAGTAATCAAAAATTATTTCTTGCATTTTTTGATTACAGATGGTAGAATGATTGTATAGTGATTATTCTGTTTTGCGTCCTCAGTCGAGCAAAGCTCGACCTGTGCGCGGCCTACGCTACACTTTTGACCGACGGGATTTTTTGCTGCAAAAACCCTAATCTCGCGTGCTACACATGTACGGTTTTTGCGCCGCTACAGTGGGATAGAATGACAAAAATGAATTGATAACAAGGTATAAATACCCGAACAAGGAAAGGAATGGTTTAATATATGCGTATTAAAGTCACAATGGACTCGTCGTGCGACTTAACGCCGGAGTTAATCAACAAGCACAATATCAGCGTTATACCGCTGCACATAATCGTTGGGAGCAACGACTACTTAGACGGCGTAAACTTCACGCCGGACGACGTTTTCGCGACCGTAGAGGGCGGGGGAGCGTGTACGACCTCGGCAATCAGCGTGGGCGAATTTGAGGAGTTTTTCGCGCAGTTTGAGGACTACGACGCGATTATTCACGTCAGCCTTAGCAGCGAGATTTCCGTTTGCCACCAAAATGCGACGCTCGCCGGTGCGGGCAAGCCGATTTTTCCGATGGATTCGCGCAGCCTGTCAAGCGGCGCGGGCGCATTTGCCGTTTCCGCCGCGGAGCTTGCGGCGCAGGGAATGGAGCCGAACGCAATTATCGCAGAGCTTACGCGTCGCACGGCGCTTGCGGAGACTAGTTTCGTCATCGACTCGCTGAAGTATCTGCATCGCGGCGGACGTTGCTCGTCCGTAGCCGCGCTCGGCGCGAATATTCTCAAGTTAAAGCCGTGCATTGAGATGCGCGACGGCAAAATGTCCGTTGGCAAGAAATATCGCGGCAATTTCGACACGATTATTCTGCAATACATCCGCGAAAAGCTCGAAGGGCGCGACGACCTCGACTACAGCCGCATTTTCATGACGCACCCGAACGGCGTCTCGCAGGCGACGCTCGACGCGGTGCGCAAGACGATTCTCGAATGCGGACCTTTTGAGGAAATCCACGACACGCTCGCCGGCAGCACCATCTCAAACCACTGCGGCGCAGTAACACTTGGGATTTTATTCGCGCGCAAGGGATAGACCCCTACCACCTTGTGCGGCGTGCGTCGCAATCTCGTCGCATTCCCTCGTCCTCGTAGGGAACGCAGTTCGCCCAACCCGCAACAAAGAGCACCATCTGCGAAAAAATCGCAGATGGTGCTTTGTGTTGCTGCTAATATTATGAGTTTTACTATTTGCTTGCCGTATGGAGAATTGCAGAGCATTTCTCGGAAAGGCGGACGCAAAATGCTATCTTTTGCAGAGAGTAAAGCCGCCTTTATTCGCCTGCGTAAATCTTGCGGGAGGCTTCGTAAAGTGCCTCGCCGAAGGCTTGCGTCATTGCGGAGCTGCCGTACTGGCTGAGAATTGCAACCTTGTTCGGGTCAACGAATTTCGCGGCGTACGCCTTGGCGAGCTCGCGCTGCTCCTCGTCAGAGGTCGTAGCGGGGTCAAACGCATCGGGGATAACGCCGATGAGCATACCGTCGCCGTAGTCCTCGTAAATCTTCTGCGTGTCGTTCATAGGCTGGCCGGACCAAGAGTCCCAACCGGCGGCGATGAAGTTCGGAACCTGCTTGTACGCCTGCCCGCAGGAGTGCAGGTCGCAGTATTTGCCCTTGGAGTGCAGATGGTCGGTGACCTTCTTCATATAGGGAACAATCATCTCGGCGGCGAGTGCCGGAGAGAAGAACGATTCCTTCTGAGAACCCCAGTCATCGTGGATGCAGAAGATGTCGATGAACGGGAAAACCTCAAGGTACTTGTCGAAAATCTTGATGTACAGGTCGCTGAGCTTGTCAAAGAACGCATGAACGGCGTCCTTCTGGTCGTCGTCGAACAGAGCCATGACAGCACCCTCGAAGTCCATGAAAGAGATAAGACGCTCGTACCAGCCGTTGAGGAACCACGCGGTTACTGCCTTGCCGGGTTGCGCAAAGTTGGCGTTGTCCTTCTTCGCCTGCTCCCAATCCCATGTCTCGATGTCGGGCCAAACGACCTTCTCGGCGATTTCGTTGGCGTCCTCGATGAACGGCTTGCCCGGACGAACCATGGAGCCGCTGACCTGTGCGATGTACTCCCACTCGATGCCGAACATGTCCGCGTTGATGGCGTGGTCCTCTGTTACGGTGAACGGGCCGCCGTCAAACGCGAACGCGCGGGCGATGTTGTCGGGATTTACCTTCGGGCTGAACATCTGCGACTCGGTGCCGGTGACGAACCAAATCGGCTTGCGGGCGTATGCGGCGAGAATGCCCTCGCGCGGGGTGACGGGGTACTTAAAGGTGACGGACGTGCCGCCGAACATGGTCGGCGTAACGGTTGCCTCGGTGATTTCGGTCGGGTCAAACTTGATAGACATTGGTATACCTCCTGAATTGTAATATATTTATATAAATGTTATATTTATTCGATTATACACCATGCGATTATTGTTGTCAATCGCGAAGTTATGTGTTAGAATGTTTCGGCTGAGAAATTTTAACGAGGTATCTGTAGAATGAACGAAAAACTGAAGCGAATCCTGCCGCGCGTGCAAAAACCGGCGCGTTACACGGGCGGTGAGGTCAACCAAATCATCAAAAATAGAGCGGAAATCGACGTGCGCGTCGCGCTCTGCTTTCCCGATACGTACGAAATCGGTATGTCGAACCTAGGTTTACGCGTACTGTACGCGGGCGCGAACGCGCTTGAGTACGTTTGGTGCGAGCGCGTTTTCGCGCCGTGGGGCGACATGGAGGACGAGCTCAGAGCCGCACAAATCCCGCTTTTCGCGCTCGAATCCGGCGACGACGTGCGCGATTTTGACATCGTGGCGCTCTCGCTCGGTTACGAGATGGCGTACACAGCGGCGGTGAACATGCTCGACCTTGCGGGCTTGCCGACGCTGAGCGCGGAGCGCATTGCCGCCGACAACGGCGGCGAGTGGACAACGCCGCTCGTTGTCGCGGGAGGAACATGCGCGTACAATCCCGAGCCGATGGCGGATTTCATTGACCTTTTCCTCGTCGGCGAGGGCGAGGAGCTGAATCTTGAGCTGTACGCGCTCGTGCGCGACGCGAAAAAGCGCGGCATTTCCAAGGCTGAATTCCTGCGCGAGGCTGCGGCGATTGGCGGCGTCTATGTGCCGAGCCTTTACGACGTGAGCTACGGCGACGACGGCGCAATCGCGTCGATTACGCCGACATGCGAGAACGCGGCGTTGCCCGTAACTAAGCGCATTATCGCGAATCTCGATACCGCGCCGATTCCCGTTGACGCAATCGTGCCGTCAACGGAAATCGTCCACGACCGCGTTGCACTGGAGGTTATGCGTGGGTGCATTCGCGGGTGCCGCTTCTGTCAAGCGGGGTACGCATATCGCCCGGCGCGGGAGCGTTCGCCGGAACTGTTAATCGAAAAAGGCATTGCTGCGCTGAAGGCGTCGGGCTACGACGAGACAACGCTGCTCTCGCTCTCCACGAGCGATTACACGCGCCTTCTGACGCTGTGTGACGGCCTCCTTGACTACTGCGAGGAGCGCAACGTCTCGCTGTCGCTGCCGAGCCTGCGCGCGGATAACTTCTCGATTGACCTTATGAACCGCGTCCAGCGCGTGCGCAAATCCGGCCTGACGTTCGCGCCCGAGGCGGGCAGTCAACGCCTGCGCGACATCATCAACAAAAACGTGACCGAGGAGGATCTGCTCAACACGTGCCGCATCGCGTTCGCGGGTGGGTGGAGCAGCGTAAAGCTGTATTTTATGCTCGGTTTGCCGGGCGAGACGGACGAGGACGTACTTGAAATCGCGGAGCTGACGAACCACGTGTTGCACGCATGGCGCACGCACGCGACGAACAAAAACCGCGGCGTACGCATCACGGTCTCAACGTCGTGCTTCGTGCCGAAGCCGCACACGGCGTTCCAGTGGTCGGAACAGGTCTCGCAGGCGGAATACATGCGCCGCGTGACGTTGTTGCGCGATAATATGAAGGCGAAAAACGTCACGTATTCGTGGCACGATGCCGAAACGAGCTTCATAGAAGCCGTGCTCTCGCGCGGCGACAGGCGGCTCGGCGCGGTGATTGCCGAGGTCGCGAAAAACGGCGGGAAGTTGGACGCGTGGAGCGATTATTTCGACTATTCGCGCTGGATTGCGGCGTTCGCAACGTGCGGCATTGAGCCGAGCTTCTATGCCAACCGCGAGCGCGGCTACGACGAGCTTCTGCCGTGGAGCGTCGTTTCCACGGGCGTGAGCACGGATTTTCTGCGCAGCGAAAACGACGCGGCGCAGGTCGGTGCAACGACACCGGATTGCAGGACGCAATGCAGTGCTTGCGGAGCAAGCGCGCTATGCGATGGTACGGGGGTTTGCAGTGAAGTACGAAATTGACGGCGTGAGCTTTGAGGTGCGGCGGGAATTCGATTTCTCGGTGCTGAGCCGCTACGGCAAGGTTTTTTGCGTGTTCGACGGCAACGATTCGGGCAACATCAGCTTCGGAGTTGAGGGTGAGCGCGGCAGGCTTTTCGTCAAAATTGCGTACGCGGGAACACCGAACGGAAAGGTGCCGAAAAGCGAAGTTGTCGCGAGTTTACGAAAGGCAATGCCACTCTATGGAGCGTTGCGGCACAACAGTTTGATTGAGCTTGTTGAGCATTACCCGAATGGCGACGCATACGTTACGGTGTTCAAATGGGCGTGCGGCGAGTGCTTGTTGGACTACTGGAACTACGACCGCTACATACAGACGGGTGAGAAATCGCCGCAAATGCGCTTCCGTGAGCTGCCGCTTGAGACGCAGTTGCGGTCGTTCGCGGTCGTGTGTGACTTCCTGCAACACGTTGCGGCGCAGGGGTATGTCGCTATCGACTTCTACGACGGCAGCATCATGTACGACTTCGCAACCGATACCACAACGATTTGCGACATTGATTTCTATGAAAAAACGCTGCACACGGTCGGCGACGGTCCATATTGGGGTAGTTCGCGCTTCATGGCACCCGAGGAAAGCACACGCGGCAGCATACTCGACGAGGTGACGAACGTGTACACGCTCGGAGCGACGGCGTTCGTCTATTTCGGCGGAGTGATGAACGGCTTGCACAGCGACGGCAACCGTGAGCGCGAGAATTGGCAGCTCAGTGATGAGCGGTACGCCGTTGCGATGAAGGCTGTCGCCGAGGAGAAGGCAGACAGGTATCGGAACATCGCTGAGTTTATAAGTGCGTGGAAAAACGCGGATAAAACGGGAGGAAGCAATGGCTAAAACACGATTTTTATTTGAAAAAACGGGCACGGCGAAGTACATTTCGCATCTTGATTTGATGCGCACGGTCAAGCGTGCGTTCACGCGTGCGGGCGTCGCGCTACGGCATTCGGAGGGCTTCAATCCACACCCGATTATGACGTTCGCGCTGCCGCTTTCGGTCGGACAGGAGAGCGTTTGCGAGCTTTTGGACGTCGATATCGTTGGTGAACAGCCGCCGAATTTGCTCAAAGCCTTCAACGCCGCGCTGCCCGACGGACTGTGCGCGACGGAGGTATACGGCCCGACGGTAAAGCTGGCGGGTGCGAAGTGGCTGAGAATTGAGGGCGATTTACACTATGATAGCAGCATTCCAAACGATGCTGTAGCGAGAATAATAGACGTGTTCAATGCAGATATTCTGGTTATACACAAAAAAACCAAACGAGGAGAGGGCGATTACGACGTAAAAAGCGGAATTGGAAGCATAACCATTTCGGAGTATAACAGTAAAATAGTTCGTATAAATGCGATAGTTTCCGCTCAAAACCCGACAATAAACCCGAACGCACTTGCAGAGTTGCTGACGAACGCCGGTAAGCTCAACGAGAGCGACGCCGACCTCGCGCCGGACTTTGCGGAGTTCCGCCGCATCGAGGTACTCGGCGAGGACGGACGAGTGTTCCGATGATGACGCAAAGCGCGCCACCTAAAGGTGGCGCGCTTTTTTGCTGTTTTGCCCGCGGGTCGTCCAAGGGCGACCCCTACGATTCAAACGCTTCGTCCTTTGCCTTCTTCACAGTAATGCCGTTTTTTGCCAATAAATCCTCCAGCGCCTCATCCATCAGCCAACTTTTCGGCTGCTTTTTCGCTGCCGCCAACTCAAAAAACGCTTTCAGCAGATTTTTGTCAATGGAAGTCGTGAATCTTGCGCGGTATTTCAGCTCATCATAGCCCATATCGTACACCTCTCCAAAGAAATTTTTACGATACTATTGTATACTTTAAGATAATGTAATATAATTCACTTAAAGTATCTTAAAGTAACGCAAGGAGTGGTATATATGGGTCATACACACGATGCTACGAGAGAGGGGGCACCAAAATGCTTCTCGATGTGACGGGCGTTGAGCTGACGCCGGGGAACTGCGGGCGCGATTGCGCGGGCAGCGGAGCACGCGGCGGCGAGTGTTGCTGCGACGAGTGCGACTACGCGCTTTGCTGCGAGAGCGAGGATTTTTCCGCCATTTGCGCGGCGTGCGGGCTTGCGGCGTGCCCGCGGAAAGCACAATAAACGCGAAAAACTGTCGATTTTCATCGACAGTTTTTTCTTGTGTCAGCGCGCACTCCACGCAAACGCGTTGCCACCCGAAAATGCGCAGCATTTTCCAAAAGGTTCTTTGCCTACTTTCTTTCAAGAAAGTAGGTCTACCCCTCACGCAAGTCCTTTTTGGTTACTTTTTCTCAAAAAAGTAACACACGTTCCTCTTGCTGCCCTTGACACACAGCCATAACGCTGTGCGAGTGCGGCAAGCGCAACGCCTTTGTTCTACAACGCTCCTGCAAGTCCACACCCTAAATCATTGCAACGACCCGATTTTTGCCGCTCTGCTTGCCGTGGTACAGCCGCTCGTCGCAGAGCGTAATCGAACCAATCACGTTGTTCGGGTCGACCACGGCGACGCCGACCGTCACCGTGTATTCAATGCTCGTGTTTGCCGTCAAAACGGGAGTTTCCACGATGCGTCTGCGCACAGCCTCAAGAATTCCCTCGGCGATTTTCAGCTCAACGTCGGACAGAAAAACGAGAAATTCTTCGCCGCCCCAACGGAAAAGCACGTCCGTCTTGCGGAAACTCGATGTGAGAATGCCGGCGAGCGAGCGCAGCACCTCGTCGCCGACGGGATGACCGAGCGTGTCGTTAATGTTCTTGAAATCGTCAACGTCCATGATGGCGACGCACCATTTGCGTCCTGCCTGCTCCTCGCGGAAACCGGATATAAACCCGTCGGCGTACCAACGGTTGAAGATACCCGTGAGCGAATCGGTGTGCGCGCGTTTTTCGAATTTTCGCACGCGCTCGGCGTTGCTCATGCGGATGATGTTCAGCGCGAGTATTTCAATCAGCATACCCAAGAAACACAGCGAACAGTTGAAAACGCTCAGCCCGAACAGTCCGTTCTGCCCCCTGAACTCATACATCGGCGGTACGAAATTGCCGATAACAACGCTCACTAACGTCGCCAAAAAGATAACCATAGAGCTGACGACGCGCACGCGATGCGACGCGTACGGAATGTTGACCTGCAACAGCATCAGCAGGAAGAAATACAGGAAAAAGAAGCACCCCACGCCCATGTAAATCGACGCGAACAGTGCGTACAGCGTAACCTCAATCGTCATCACAATGCCCGCAAAGCGGTACATTCGCCGCCGCGTAACGAGCAGGAACAGCACAGCGTAGACCGTTATGCTCACGCAATTGAGAAAAACGAACAGCGTTACGCCGATGATAAGCGTCGCGATTAGCAGGAAAACATGCATGACACCCGCGAACAGCACAATGACGGAAAGGGTCGTGTAGAGAAGCAAATCATCTTCGCTCTCGGAAAATGTCTTGCCCTCGGTCAGCTTGTCAAGGAAGAATTGCATTAACTTGCGCATCTCTCACACCCCTACGTTCTGATTTTTCATATGAATAATTTACAACAATTACCCGAAAAAGTCAATAGTGGTGTCGATTTATGGCCGATTTAACGTGCAAAGGGTGAGTGCGCCGCCAACTTCGCTGCCGATTTTCGTTTTTTCGGCGCGCCCCGTAGGCCGCGTTCCCGCTCTAAGGGCGCAATTCTCGTAAGTTTTTCATTGACTTACGGCTACATATAATGTAGTATATGGTCATACAGAAAAATTGTAATACGGAGGGCAAGTTTGAAGGATAGCTCCTTCAAACTCCGGTTTTGTTTCTTTCTACCGAGCGCGAACGGTAGAATTTCGGGGATAAATTCCCGAAAACGAAACAATTCCCAAATAACGAAAGGTATGGTGAAACACATGACTAAACGCGAAAACGCACTCGCAATTCTCAACGGTCGGCAGCCCGATTTCTACGGCGATTTTATGGACACTCTTGAGTTCGTGCCCGACCCGATGTTTCAGCGCGACAACACGCCGAATAACGCGCAGCTCCACAAGGATTCGTGGGGCGTAGAGTTCTTCTGGGAGCCGGGCGCGCCGGGGCCGCACCCCGTCGTATCCGACGACAATCTCGTTATCAAGGACATCGAAAACTGGCAGAGCCAGCTCGTCGTACCCGACCTTTCGCAGTTCGACTGGTCGCAGACCGAGGCGGCAGCTGCGGCGGTCAACCGCGACGAATCGTTCGTGGCGTGCTTCTGCCCCGGCGGTCTTTTTGAGCGCTCGCACCACCTCATGGGCTTCCAGAACGCACTGGAAAACTACATCATCTACGAAGACGAGGTCGCCGAGCTGCTGCGCGTCATCGCCGATTTCAAGATTGAGCTTATCAACCTCGTCGGCAAGCACATGAAACCCGACGTCATCTTCTTCCACGACGATTGGGGACACAAGAAGAACCTGTTTCTCCCGCCCGCGCTGTGGCGCAGGCTCATAAAGCCGCTGCACACCGAAATTGTGCAGGCGGCGCACGACAACAACATCCTGTTTATGCACCACGCCGACTGCTACTGTCAGCCAATTGTTGAGGACATGCTTGAAATGGGCATCGACATCTGGCAGGGCGCAATCCCGCAGAACGACATCGTTGAAATTCAGCGCATTACGGGCGGCAAACTCCCGATGATTGGCGGCATCGACGGCCCGAAAATCGACGTAGAGAGCATCACCGAGGACGAAATCCGCGCCGAGGTGCGCCGCGCCATCGACACGTATTGCCCCGCAGGACGTTTCTTCCCGTCCATCGCGAACGGCCGCTGCTTCATTGAGTGGAACAACGAAATCTATCGCGACGAGCTTGAAAAGTACGGTAAGCAGTGGGCGATTGAGCACCCGATAGCATAGGTGACGTGTATGAAAAACTGTAAAATGCTAACGCCGATTAAGCTCGGTAAAATGACGCTAAAAAACCGCATAACCGTTGCGCCGCACGGCTCCGCGCTCCACAACAAGGACGGCGGCTGCGGCCCGAAATTCTACGAATACATGAAAAACCTCGCACGCGGCGGCGTCGGAATGGTCGTAATCGGCTCCGGCAACATCAACCGCGAGATGCGCAGCGTCACGGTTGCCAACGCGATGAGCCCGATGTTCGTCGCCGACTACTTCGCGCTGACGGAGATGATGCACCAATTCGACTGCAAGGTCAGCATGCAGCTCGTGCCCGGCAAGCAGATGATGACACCCGCGCACATCGTAGCAAACGAGAGCACGCACGACGATATCCGCGAGCTTTGCAGCATGTACGCCGACGGCGCGGCGAACTGCATGAACGCGGGCTTTGACATGATTCAAATCCACGGCGGTCACGGCAACGTGCCGAGCATGTTCTTCTCGGCAAAGCACAACAAGCGCACGGACGAATACGGCGGAAGCCTTGATAATCGCGCGCGCTTCGCCGTCGAAATCCTCACCGCAATCCGCGAGAGGATCGGCGACGGCATCGCAATCGAATACCGACTGAGCGGCGAGGAAATCATCGAAGGCGGCACAACTCTTGAAGAAACGCTCGCCTTCGCGAAGCTGATTCAGGACAAGGTTGACCTTGTTCACGTTTCGCGCGGACTGCTTGAAAAGGACGAAATGCTGCCGTACCTGTTCTCGCCGCCGTACTTTCCGCGCGGCATGAATTTAGAGGTCGCGAAACGCTTTAGGCAGGAGCTTTCCGTGCCCGTTTGTGTCGTCGGCGGTATGAACTTAGAACTCGCCGAGGCCGCAATTGAGGCGGGCGATGTTGATATGGTCTCCATCATGCGCGGCTTTTTCGCCGACCCCGCGATGGTCAACAAATACGCCAACGGCCGCGAGGACGAAATCCGCCCCTGCGTGCGCTGCAACACATGCATCACGCAAACGCATGCGCGCCTTTGGCCCGTGCGCTGCGCCGTCAACCCGCTCATCGGTCGCGAGACGCTGTTCCCACCCGTGGAGCGCAAGACGGAGACGAAGAAGGTCGTTCTCGTCGGCGGCGGCCCCGCGAACCTTGAAGCGGCTCGCACAGCGGCAAAACGCGGCCACTCCGTCGTGCTGTTTGAGCAAGAAAACGAGCTCGGCGGCGCGTTGCGCTACGCGGCGGCAGCCGATTTCAAGACTGACATGCGGAAATACCTCGATTGGTCGATTCGCGACGTCCTCAAGCGCGAAAACATCGACGTGCGCGTCGGCACTCGCGCCGACGCTGCCGCAGTCGCAGCCGAAAAACCCGACGCGCTCATCGTCGCCGTCGGTGCTCAGCCGATAACGCTCCCGCTTACTGCCACAGGCACCTCCAAGGTCGCATGGATTGGCGACGTGGAGATGAATCGCGCCCAAACGGGCGAGCGCGTAGTCGTTGCCGGCGCAGGCTTTACGGGGTTGGAGATGGCGCTCACGCTTTCAAATGCCGGTAAGCGCGTGACAATCATCGACATGCTCCCCGAGGACAAAATCGGCGCGGACGGCATTCCCGTCAGCGTCATCGCACTAAAACAACTGCTCGCCGCGAACGGCGTTGAGTTCATCTGCGAAGTCAAACTGCGCGATGTGACGGACAACGGCGCGATTATTGAGCGTGCGGACAACACTACCGAAACGCTCGTGTGCGACACCGTCGTGCTCGCGCTCGGCGTGCGTCCCGACGCGGCGCAGGTCGCGGACTTTGCGGGCATAACCGACGCGACGTACGTCGTCGGCGACTGTTCAAGCCTCGGCGGCACGCTCTGGCGCGCCGTGCGCAGCGGTTTTGACATGGCGATGGAAATCTAAGTAAACGTGCACGCAAGTCCGCCGTTTTGCCACCGAAAGAGCGATAAGGGATTAGAAAACTATGAAAAAACTGTTTGCCGTCCTCGCGGCATCGCTGTTGCTCTTTGCGACGGCGTGCGCGACTGTTCAACCGAGTCCGCCACCCCCGTCGGTTACGCCGAGCGCGGAGCCGTCGGAGCTATCGCCCTTGGAATTTCCGCCCGAGGAAATGCTCTTGACGAATATCTCTGCGGGCGAGGTCATCGCCGTCCACGAAACCATTGAGGTCGGCGCGGGCAAAGCGGAAGCAATTGAGCTGGAAACCGCAGGCTTTGAGGATATTTCGCTGTATATAGCGCAAACGGGCATTATCGGCAGCGTGCGCGTCTATGCGCCGAGCGGCGAGCTCTTCGACGAGTTCGGCTACCGCGCGCCGGACGAGTCATACAAGCTCTCCGATGCCGCGCTCGGAACGTGGAAGTTCGAGTTTGTCCCGCTCAGTAGTGATGAAGTCGTGGAAATCATACAGCGCTCCGGTGGCGCTGACGAAGATATCTCCACCGAGCGGATTAGAGCGGCGCAGCAAGCGTCGGTGCGTGCCGTTCTCACCACGCGCCCGTCGCCGATATCCGTTGCGGCGCAGATAAACACGAACTATCCGATGGAGCTTTTCGCGTTGATTGGCGGCGAAACGGGCGTTACAGTGCGCGAAAACGGAAGCGCGATAAATCTCGCCGAACCGTTGAGCGAGGGGCTTCACGAACTGACCGTTACGCGACTCATCGGCCAAGCGGAATCCGCAGAAACGCGCACGCAGGTGCTCATAGACACCGTTGCGCCCACCATAACTTACTTGATGGAGTCGTTCGAGACAACAGCGCACGGGCTTCTGCTGTCCGTCGAGTTTTCGAGCGATGTAGTTGAAATCTACCTTGACGGTGAAAAGTATATCAGCACCGATTGGTGTGGATCTCGGAGTTCTACTACCTTAAGGTTGGCAGCACAGAGGTTACGATTACAGTGACGGATATCGCAGGGAACACGACGAGTGATACGATTACTTTGACAAAATCGAAGTAATCCTCCATGTAAAAACCACATCGGGGAGTGACGTCACAAAGACGGCACTCCCCGATATCTATTAATTCGGCGTTTCTTCGGACGGCGTGGCTCCGTAGGAGACACTGCACAGCCTGTGCGGTGAGCTTTTTCATAGGAGTATAATTCCGCACGCTCTCTATTTTCCAAAACACATCCATTACCCACGCTGCGGCTGCCTATGTTGGTTCGACGAGCTTCGATTTTTATTACCTTGGCTCCAACCATCAGGATTAAAACTCTGGCGGTGATGTATGGTCGTTATAACGCCACCCTCCACCAAAGTTCGTAAGGTATACACCGCGCGATTTATCTGCACACCAACGCAGTGGTATATAAGCCTTCCCCCTTCCGAGAGGGGCGTCCGGTCAGTAACTCTCGGCGAAAACTCGATCCTCGTCCGTTAGTAATCCATATTCAAACGCCATGTTTAGCATCCTCCAAAAATGTAGATTTATAGTGGGAGTCGCCATTCGGCGGCTCTTTTTTCTTAATTATATCGGTTGTTGCGGCGCTCGTCAACGCAGCCTGCCGTTTTTTGCGTAGCGCAGATAGTAACTTACACCGCTTAGTGCGCCCCCGAGGTTTAGTTGTCTAATGCTCCAGTTGTTTCCGCAGCTTTTGTAAGATTTTCAGCTTTCTTTTGCTGACCGCCTGCTGCGTAATGCAGAGGGTTTGTGCGACTTTTTCCTCTGACATTTCGTCCACGAAAATCCGCTGGATTCGCCATCGCTCTTAGGCATATACGCACAAGTCACCGAAAGTGAGTATACCCCGGTTCACGCAAAACGAATACGGAGCAGGCGGCGCAG